>Ga0364887_10208_pt1 | contig 41039 bp, 41 predicted proteins | sample ExccelJu500001D4_4_FD_206924 | JGI IMG/M metagenome (GOLD analysis project Ga0364887, IMG submission 206924) | Enriched cells from Trout Bog Lake Hypolimnion, Wisconsin, USA - BchlTB.July23.5000.01.D4 | ecosystem: Environmental > Aquatic > Freshwater > Lake > Hypolimnion/Profundal zone | place...
GAAAGAAAGAGGTAAAAAACCATCAGCAAATCCGGATCTTTTTACCCCATCATAATACCCCCTGCTTTTCAAAATAGCTTACATATAGTATTTATAACCTTATTTATTGTTGAAAATCAATGACTAAATAAGTTTAAAAAACAATATCTATTGATTATTGAAAATTAGTCGGACGGTAGTGGTTTTTAATTAGTCAGTTGAAAGCAAAAGATGCCGATAAGCTAGTTATTCGCGCTGTACAGATTATCTACGATTCAAGAGGCAGTGTCAAAATGAAAAGCCTGCATGAACAGCTATACATTAGCCAAAGTGCCTTTGAAAAGCGTTTCAGGAAGCTGGTAGGGGCAAGTCCCAAGAAATTTGCATCTATCGTGCGTTTTAACACTGTTTTGCAGGATATAGGCAAAGCAAAATCGCTGACGGAAATCTGCTATGAGAATGACTTTTTCGATCAGGCACACTTCATTAAGGATTTTAAGCAGTTTACAGGCAGCACTCCAGAAAATTTCAGGCGCTTTTCATAAATGTGGATGACGGAACACATTTCTAACTATTTAAGAAGTACAGGACAGTCTGTAACCAACTTCGTTACAGGCGATTGAAAACATACTTATCTTTGTGTCATGGATGAGTTTGGACTCATTAAAGAGTCTGTATCGGACTATAAGCATATAGACTTGGGCAACATTAAGCTTGCGTTCACCCAGGTATGTCGGGATGAACTTTTTACGGATGTTTACTTTGCAGCTAATTCATTGTATTATGTTGAATCAGGTAGTGCTTTATTGAGCTCATCAGATCAAAAGGTCACAGCCAACAAAGGAGACATTGTTCTTATTAAACAACATAGCCAACTTAATATTCAGAAGTTCAAAGATGAAAGTGGCAAAGATTTCAGGTCAATTATATTTTATCTTTTCCCCGATTTTGTAACGGAATTCGTGAAGCAGGCTCAAAGGAAAAAAGCTCAACCTGATTTTGTTCTTCGTGAGGTTATTCATTTAGGAAAGCTTCCGCTGCTTATTGATTTTTGTGAATCTCTTTTGCCCTTGTTTGGTCATAAGCAACTGAATAATTTAGAGATAAAACAAAAGACTTTTACCGCTCTAACCCATTTATCCCAATACAACAAAGAGCTTCTGGCGTTTCTGGCTTACAATAGTAAGCCTATAAAAATTGACTTATACGAGTTCATGATTCATATATCGGTGTATAATTACTCGGTGAATGAGCTTGCCCGGCTAACAGGAAGAAGTATTTCTGCTTTTAAAAGGGATTTTCAAGCTGTCTTTAAAACAACACCCCATCAATGGTTGCTCAACAAAAAGATTGATTATGCTGAATATCTGCTGAAAGAAAAAAAGATGAAAGCATCTGAATTCTATTTTATGATAGGCTTCAATGAACTTTCCCACTTTTCTTCTGCTTTTAAGAAAGCAAGGGGAATTTCCCCCAGTCAACTACAATCACTTTAAAACTTTGGACTTTTTTTGTAAGCACTAACCTCGTAGTTAGCCTCACCTTTGTATCTCACAATTAAAACAAAGGGTCATGAACAAATCAATCTTAATTACCGGAGCATCCACAGGAATGGGGTTAGCAGACGCCATCCTTTTCGCCCGGAACGGTTATCAGGTTTTTGCTACTTATCGTAGCAGCAAAGACGAAGAAAAGTTGAATAAACTCAATAATGTGCATCCTATAAAAATGGATGTTACAAATGCTGATGACATTCAACGGGCATTTCAACAAATCTCAAGAATCGTTGGTGACAATGGTTTGTACGCCATTATTAACAATGCAGGTATTATGTACACAGCACCATTTGAATATGCTAATGAAGAAAGGGCAAGGCAGATGATAGAAGTGAATCTAATGGCTCCCTACAAAATCTGCCAAACCTTTATTCCGCTGCTGAAAAAGCACAATGCAAATAATAGCATAAAAGCAAGGGTTATCAATATTGCTTCATGGGCGGGCTACATCGGGCAACCATTTATTCCATTTTACAATGCGTCAAAAGCTGGTTTGATAGGACTGTCCGAGTCTATGTATTACGATTTAGGTTTGTTGGATATTCACGTTGTATTAGCTTCGCCTGGTGTTACAAGAACACCAATGCTTGGCAAGGCAACAGTAGATGGCACGGATAATTTACAGGCACTTCCAAAAGCTGGTCTTGACTTCTACAAACCCTACCTCGACAACATTAAAACAATGGGCGAGGGCGCAGCTAATTCTAAATTTCTGCCGACTGCGGATACCCTTGCTAAAAAACTGTACAAAATAGTTGAGGCAAAAAAGCCAAAATACAAATACAATCTTGCACTCGATGCCGCTTTTATGGATAAAATAATGGCAAAAATTATTCCTTTAAGCTGGCGTTTTGCTATGAATAAAAGGATGTACAAACTGAATATCAAGACCCCGGCAAAAGTTGTGTCTTCAATGAAGTCTGTTCAATCGGGGGATAATAAATCTTATGCAGTATCACATTCCTAAACATCCGAAATATGATAATAATAATAACAGCCATATTGATTGTGTTTAGTTCAGCAGCATCCCTTTTTTATGCATTTAACGGACTAATAAAACCCGAAAATGCTTTGGTGTATAACAAGGCCAACTTTTCACATTTGGGCATACAATTGCTGTCTTTGTTTTTGGGAATTGGGGGTATGCTATTGCTTTTCCAACAAACCTTTAAACTCGGGGGAATAATGCTAGTGATGCATTCACTGATTACCATCATTTGCTTTGCGATGATCAGGGAGTGGAGGGCTGCATTTTTTGAATTCATATTCCTGCAAATACCAGTTTTGATAATGTTTGCTGGCTACCCTTTATCATATATTGAGAAGCTAAAAGATTTTTGGCAGTTGGCTAGTTCAGGCTCACTTCATTAAGGGTAATAAAAGGTTGCAGGAGTGAGGCGATTTCAGGTGCTTTTCATAAATCAACGATTTTTTACAATTCACATCTTTGATGTCAAAGTACGTTTGTAGCTGAAAAATCAGTATTAACCAATGTGCGATGCCAAGGGCATTTCACAAAACAAACAGCAAAACTATGACAGCAGCAATGAATTTCACGATTGAACAGATCAAAGCAGCACATACGAAAGTAAAATCAGGAGCAGATTTCCCTAAGTACATTCACGAAATCAAGCAGATTGGGGTAACTTTTTATGAAACGTATGTAGCAGATGGACATACAGACTATTATGGCAATGATCATCATCGGGCCACTGCAATGGCAAAATATGGCTTATTAAAAATAGCTATTAATGTTGATGCCGAAACATTCAACGCCAACCTAAAGGCACATCAGCAAGGCAAAACAGATTATCTGAAGTTTTGCAACGATTGTGCAAAATGCGGCATTGAGAAATGGATTGTACGACTCGATGAAATGACGTGTACATATTACAACAAAGCCGGGGGTAGTATACTAGTAGAAAAAATTCCGGAGTAATAAATACAAACAATATTTCTGATTTCTAACACTTAAAAATGATAACATGAAAAAGACAATAATTATTTTCGCAATCTTCGTATTTGGCATCGGTAAAGCTACAATGGGGCAGATTACTAATCCGGCACCCTATTGCTCTGCTTCCTTTGCGACGAACTACAATATGTTTAACAGCATTCAAATAAAAGGAGCCTCTTTGGCATTTGGACCTATGGGAGACTGGACACCACCTGATAACAACACCTATGAATTTTACGACACAACACTCTTTCCTAATCTCAAAAAAGCGGATACTTTTTCAGTACAGCTAAATGTATTCTCAGTCGGTGATGTGGAACCAGCATACTTCGCGCTGTGGATCGATTACAATCACAATAATACTTTCGACAGTTCAGAATTGGTTATGCAAAACTCCAATACTATTAAGGCACTGCTGCCCGCGCTCGGTTCTCCAGTATCACCCATCAATAAGGTGCTCACTGTACCGACTACCGCAATTGCGGGCATTACAAGAGTAAGACTGATGAGAGGCTCCAGCGCAAATCCATACACACCTTATGATTCCACAGTTTCATTAACACCGTGCCCGGTATCTGCTACTTCAAGCTATGGCTGTACTTATGATTTTAACGTAAACATTGTAAACAATACGACATCAGCTACGAATATTACACAAACGTCGACCGCCATTATTGAGATATATCCAAACCCAGCTAGTAATGATGTATATGTCAAGGGAGAAATTAACGGAGCTACAATCAATATCATTGATGAATACGGTCGCACTTTGCAAGGAAATATAACAGACAATCATGTAAATGTATCACAACTTGCTCCGGGTCTGTACTTTTTGCAAATTGCCAACAGCATACAAGTCATTAATAGGAAGCTGATAATTAAACGGTAAATGCGCAGCAGTATTTTTTCTTAAAAAACTTGCCACGCGGCAAATTGTCGGCAGTTTTTGAGAATACAATAGCACTCAATGAAACATAATGGCTCACTGTCATTTTTCTGAAAATGCTTACCCAGTCAATATTACAGACTATTGTGGCGTATTATATATTATTTTTTTAGTCCCGTCCAGTCCGCAAATTTGTCCCGAAACCCTCTCCCAGAGCGGGTTTCAACGTTTAGAAAATAATTGTCGGCAGTTTTGTCGGCAGTTTTTTTGCTCTCCTCGACAAACTAACTTCTTTTTTTTATCTTCCTTCCATAAAATAAGCATGTTGCGATGGGCATCAAAAAGTGATACCTATTGTGACCTATTTATGCAGTAATAGTTTTTTGGATGGTAAAGCTGGACATATAAAAAGTGCCGACTATTTGCCGACTATTTTTTGAATGGTGGCAAATTTCAAATAAACATGGATTTTTCCTAGCCAGGATGACTTCCATATGATTATACATTTCTGAAGTCCATTCAGCTCGTATTGCTTGTAGTTATCTACAGAATATTTCCCAACAGAAACAATCCAGTAAATGCTGTCGAAACTATTGGTTTGCTCCACCGTTGACCAAAAGATGCTGGCCGGAAATGAAAGACGAAAGGTCGCTTGCGAAGAATTCGGCGGCATTCGCCACATCCTCCACTTCGGCCAATCGACCCATTGGACAGCTATCGATAAGGCTTTTTCTCATGGCAGGGTAGCTGGCCGGGTCTGCAAAAATCCCCGAGCGATCGACGGCAAATGGAATAATGGAATTGACGGTTACTCCCCGGTGCCCGATTTCCTGTGACAATACGTTAACCAAATAACGCGGTGTGGTTTTGCTGCCCCCATATATGCCCATTCCAGGCATTGGAAAAGAAGTAGTACTTGAGGCAATGTAAATAATCCTTCCATTGTCAGCTACGTGCCTGGCGGCTTGCTGTAGTGTAAAATAAGTGCCCTTCGTGTTAATCGCAAATACTTTATCAAACTGTTCTTCGGTAAAATCAACCACCGGAACTTCCACCATTTCAATACCGGCATTGGCTACGACAATATCGATTTTGCCAAAATGCTTTTTAGCTTCCTCGAACATCCTTGTCAGCTCGGGAACCTTGGTAATATCCGCCTGTATGGCAATTGCATTGGCACCAATAGCCTTAATGTCAGCTAACACCTCATCAGCGGATACCCTGTCTTTTGGATAATTAACGACTACATCTGCGCCAAGCGACGCATAACGTTCTGCAATCGCTTTGCCTAAGCCCCTTGTTGAGCCGGTTATTAGTGCAACTTTGTTTTTTAAACTGGTCATAGTTTTGTTATTTTTTATCTCCCTGCGGCTGTTTTCAGGAAGCTAAGCTGGGCAATGTAGATATTGTTTTTTCCCTCGAGGAAAACTCAACCATTTTCGACGAAATTTGAGAAAATAAACGTCAACCTGACGAAGTCGGTACGGATACTTCATCGCAAACTTGCTTGACCTTTGAAAATGGTGCCAAAGCATAATTGAGTTGTACAACACAGAAAACAACAAGACTTAAATAGGGGCTTATCAAGCTGAGTAGAGCACCCGATGCATAAAGTGCCTGTGCAATTTGCACCCTTCGTTTGATCGCTTTTACTACTTTAATTTTTTCAACTCCCGAAACACAAAGAAAATTGTGTCGATCAACGTAACTCCAATTGACAAGTATCATGGTGCCTAACAGGAAGAGGTTTGACCAATAAACTGCTATCGCAAATCTGAATTTGATGTGCGCGCTCAAGAACGCTGTTGTAAATGGAATAAGGGAGATCAATAATAAAAAGAAAAGATTGATCCAATATACGTTTCTGTCGCTCTTATTTATGTAATGGAAAGCGACCGATTGCCCTGTCCAAAAAATACCAACTGTGATGAAGCTTAAAAAATAGGTAAGCAGCGTTGGGCTCAACATTCTAAATGCTGTAACCAGATCCTTTTCTGAACTAATGACCACACCAACCGGCACTTTAATATTTAGCACCAATAAAGTGGCTGCAACTGCAAACACATTGTTACTTAACGACTCAATATGTTGAATCCGCTGGCCTGCAATCTGGTTAAAATGCTTCATATTCATATTGCATTTTTAATGGCTACATTCCTATGTGGGCCTTGTTTTTAATAAAATTTAACCAATGCCTTGAACTCTTAATGCCAGCTACAACTCGATCAGCGGCAGTCTTGTCTTTTGGATAATTAATGACTATATCTGCGCCAAGCGACGCATAACGTTCTGCAATCGCTTTGCCTAAACCCCTTGTTGAGCCGGTTATTAGCGCAACTTTATTTTTTAAGCTGGTCATAGTTTTGTTATTTTTTATCGCCCTGCGGCTGTTTTCAGGAAGCTAAGCGGGGCGATGTAGATATTGTTTTTTCCCTCGAAGCTGCTGTGACCGCCGACAATTGACTCCACGTCCAGGCGCAAGTTTATGATGGCGTCATATAACTGTGTAGCCAGCCGCCCCCTGCCGGAGTTGGGTGGCGGCATCACAGGAGTGGGGTTCCAGAGATCCGAATTGAAGACGATTTTAGCGCCTGTATGGTAAACGATCAGCATATCGTCGGCGTGATCATTTGGGATTCTGTAAGCCACAAGTTGCGAGCCATTCAGCGCCGGAAGGGATAGTTGGCTAACAACGGGATCGATCCTGACTTCGACCGGATGTAATTGAAAGCGGTCGGGTCGTATCGTGTGCGAACTCATAAAGATGCGCTCAAAAAAGGGGACTGTTGGTAAACCGACATAGACGGTCACGTTGCCTTCGGCAGCCAGTTCCCGCATACCGCCGATATGATCGTAATGGAAGTGGGTGCCAATTATGGCGCGCAATGGTTTGTTAGGAAAGGCCTTTTTGATCTGTTGAAGAGCCGATGAGGTGTAATCTCCATAGAGAGGGGCATCCACCGTCACTACATGGTCTTCCATTTCTACGACCAGCATATTGTGACTGGGGCCCAGGATAATGTAGATACCTTCAGATATTTTGACTGGTTCAGTCCTTACAGGCGCTTTCTGGAGGTCGAAATAAAACGATACACCCGCATATACGTAACTCATCAGCCATTCGGTCGAATAAACGGCATAGCGATTCTTTTCGGGGTCTTCCGGCGTGGCCGGAGAAGCAGTAACCTGGATTTGGTAAGTGTTCTCGGTAACCGCCACCCCTAATTGAATAACCGATCTCGATTCGTCATGGATAATCATGCCATTGAGCTTTATAACGACGTGATAAGGCAGCGTACAACCCTGGATTTCCCGGTAGTCGTCATAGATCACTTCTACTACTGCATCACCAAACGGTGGATCATCTTCCGTTGTCTCAAGTTTGTCGGGAAGGCCTGTCGCTTTGTTTAGAAAGAGATGCAAGGGAGCTCGGCCGGACTCGGTCAACGTTAATACTTTCTTCCGCGATCCGTCGTGGTCAATAGCTATCGACTCAGACGGATTCGCCCTATTTTCCAACAATTTGTGGGCCAGCCGCAGCGGGGAAAGAAGGTCGATATGCCGGTTCCTGGCTAAAACCCTTGGTGCGTCGATGGTAGATTGGATAACCCGTGGATTGAAAAGGAGGTCTGCCCCACTGATAGAGCCGACCATCTCATTGCCGATTTCGATATACCTGAGCTTAACTTCCATCATGGCAATAGTGTCATCCTGCATGGTCAAATGATATTTCGGCTCGGATGTCTCGGCCAGCAATGTGGAGCTGAATATCGAAACCAGCTCGGCGGTGTCGGGAGTTGATCCCCAGCCTGGGTGCCAGCGGCGCCCTGAGGATACGATCATCTCGTTAGAGGCTGCCAGGATATTATCCCCGCCGCCGAGTGATGTTAGAAAGCGATTCATCAACTCAGCAGGGTCCTGCTCGGTATTCGCAGCAATATGGCTTGTATTTTCGACATTTTGAGCGGGCGGCGTAGCCGGACCTTTGACCACGACAGCGAAGCCTTCAGGTGTAAGCGTAGATTGTTCTTTCATGTTAAATCAATTTAAATCCAGAGTGAATGAAATTGGTCATTTTAAATCAATAACAGCCTTTTCAATGAAATCGGCTACTTCAATAGTGCTGGTAACCTCGAAGCGTCTTTATTTTACCATTGCTAAATATCTCTCCTTGGTCTCAGTGCTGAGCAATACGTTCTGAGCGAGCCTTCAGCGCAGAAATCCACCAGTCGTGGCCGTCATACATCGCCTTTGGCTGATCAAGCCGGAACCTGATCGCATCAGCGCCCTTTTGTACTTCCTCTGTGATAACGCGAGTCCCGCCATGTTCCGGAACCAGTATCCAAGCATGGTGAACCTTGAACTCTGAATTATAGACACTCCAGCCGATCTCTCGATCCGGCTGAAAGACATCCACTGTGCTTTGAATCGGGAACCCGAATGTTTTCCAGTGAAAGCTGACACCCATAGCGAGCTTGGACTTGCCGCCGTCGATATGAATGTCTGCTGAGTTCGAATACCAACCCGGCCATTGCAGGGCGTCGATCAGGTTTTCCCAAACTATACTCGGCGATGCGTTGATCCAGCCCTCATTATGGACGAAGACATCCGTATTGCGAGGTTCGAGACCCTTCGGCCAGTGAATAAGCGGCGTGGCTTGCTTCAAATAGTTGGCCGACAAATGGCTCGATTCCTGCGCATGTATCGTCGAAGCGGCTACCAGCGCAAGACCGGCGTTTAGAATTAAAGCGTTCTTTTTTATAACACTCATATCTTCCCAGTTAGTTCAATTGCAGCCTTTTCTATAAAATCAGCCACTTCGCCGGGATGAGACAGCATCGGCACGTGGCTCGAATTAAGAACCAACGTTTCGGCCTTTATCCGTTGTGCCATAGCGCGCTCGAGATCGAGTGCAAGCATGTAGTCCTTTTCGCCGATGATCGACCAGCTAGGCTTGTTCCGCCATGCTGCGTTAGTGATAAGTTCGTTGTTCGAAGCGGCCGCATATGGCCCCTGGGTGCAGTACAGGAGTTCGATTTCATCGGTCGCCAGGTCATGCGCAAAGAAGCGGCGAAACCCTTCGAGGGTCAACACAAAGCGGTCTTTGCCATACGGCTTGATTTCGGGTGCACCCGGTGCAGCGGGATAGTCTTTCCACCAATCGTTGAATGACTGTCCTGTATCCGGCGCAGCAGCGGCGATATAGACTAGGCCACATACCTGGGGTTCGTTACCTGCTTCGGTGATGATTGCTCCCCCCCAGGAATGGCCGACGAGCAATACCGGACCTTCCTGCATCTGGATCGTTTGCTGAACGGCTGTGACATCGCCGGCGAGTGAACCTAATGGGCAGTTCGATGCTACGACGGAGTACCCCTTCGCTCGCAGAAGGGGTATGATCTTGTGCCAGCAGCCGGCATTGGCGAATGCTCCATGCACCAATACAATGGTAGGTGTGTGTTGAGATGCCATAACGTTTCTTTTTTGTTTTTTTTGAGATATATTAAATCGTTTAGCCACGCGCTGCCGCGGCTTCGCGTGCGCGTAGTCGCTCACGGCTTGCCAGCATGAGTTCGTGGGCTTTTTTGACGTGCGCTCCTACCAGTTGGCCGTTTTTCTTCAGGATGTCGCCTCCGACGATCACGGTCTCTACGTCGGCAGGGCCTGCGCCAAGTACCATAGTGGCTATAACGTCGCCGTAACCATCAAGATGCGGGGAGCGCATGTCAATCACCGTAACATCGCCTTGCTTGCCCGGTGTAAGTGTACCGATTTCTTTCTCCATATTCCACACGCGAGCGCCATCAATTGTTGCGAGCCGCAGCATATCCCGCTGATGAAGCGCGACGGTAGGAACCCGCTCGCCACGTGCCAGTGCAGGAGCATTTGCTCTTGACCGCTCTGCCGCCAGCGCCAGCCGCATTTCAGAGAAGAGATCGGTTCCGCAACTGCAAATTGTATCCACGCCGAAGCCGCACAGGATATTTCGTTGAAGCGCACGACCAGTGCCGGGGAATGTACCAAATTGCATGAGCATGTCGGTGGAAGGCGTGAGCGATAAAGTGCCTTTGCTCTCAGCGATCAAATCGAGTTCATGATCGGTGAGCATATTGCCATGTGCGTAATTGACATCAGAGCCAAGTAGGCCAAACCGGTCGAGCACATTGATCGCATCCGTGGTTCCTGCCATGCCGACGTGCGTTGAAATGGGAAGGCCGAGTTCTCGCGCGAATTTGAAGTCCTCGGTGTTACGCTCCGCTGAAGTGAAGCAGGGTCCGCGAAGCGCCATACCCATGCGGAGGCGTCCGTTCACGCCTTTGGAAAAATGCTCGTCGCGCATCCGGCGCGCGTCTAAAGGATGCGGTGGATTGGGCACATCGCTTGTCGGTCCTGGCCCTCCATACAGGAAATAACCGCGAATCTGAGATTCCTGCAAACCGCGAAGATTGGCATCGGCATGTTCAGCCGACCGGAGATTGTGTGCCCAATCGGCGATTGTAGTGATACCGGCATCAAGCGCCTGGAGCGCACCCCAGAGCGCGCCAGCATAAATGTCTTCCGGGTCGTAGCGGGTGGATATGCCATTGAGCACTGCCGGATCGTAACCCACGCCAGTCATCTGAGGCGTGAAAGCGCCGATGGCACCCTGCCACACATGTCGATGGGTATCGACGAGTCCTGGAATGACCAGTCGCCCTTTGCAGTTGATCACTTCTGCGTCCTTGCTTGAAGCCGACAGTTCAGGGCCGACGGCAAAGATCATACCATCCCGAATGAGAACATCAGCATCGGGTAAATCTCCGAGTGATTCATCCATGGTAACAACAAAACCTCCTTTCAGCAGCAGTTCAGTTTGATGTTGACTTTTCATATGGCTTTTATTTAAGTTGATGCCACAAGATTAGTAAAACGCTTTGAGCTTCCATTTACCAAATGGTAAAAAATGAAATTATGCTTCTATTTAGTCGTTCCTCAACATTGCAACCTTGCTGATAGTTCGAAATTCTCAAACAATAGGCTTTAACATTTTCAGTGTGTTGTTATGCATAGGAAATTTCGAAGTAATGATAAGTAAGCCTGCAATTAACAGAGTTCGCCTGCTAACCATTTCTTAAAGTCTGCTGCCCTTTCAGAGGTTACAACAAGTTGTTCTTTTATTTCCGCCGCCAGCTTCATGATAATCCTGCCCTTACTATATATCTTCATTTCGTGTATAGCTCTCAGGGTAATGATATATTGCCTGTTTATCCGGAAAAAATCGGATGGGTTTAACATTTTTTCAAGCGCATCTAAGTTGTTATCGAGCGGATAGGAGCGGTCGTCCGTTGTGCGGGCGTATGTGCCTTTGTTTTCACTGTAACAATAGGCAATGTCATCAACAGATATGGATTTAAGATGTTCACCGAATCGGATAAGAAATCTCTTTTTATATTCAATCGGTTGTGTCTTATTTTTTTGCACGGTGTTGCTATCTGTTATTGAGAAAATTTGTCTGAATTCTTTAAGCTTTAGGAGCGCAAGTGTTCAAGTTCAGCTTTCTTTACAGGTTTAAGTCTAAATAACTGATGCTATTTGCTTTAAATGTATTGAGCAATACTTGCTATGAACTGAGTTAAATATTACTTGAGATGATATAGCGCAGATAGGTGTTCAGTGTAGTCTATAGCCTTTTAAAATAGAGGCATTTATTTTTCACGTATGCCTATTTAAATCTAATCAAGCGGAAAACTGACACCCGAAATACGTTCGCAGGCGATAAGTAATTTTTCCTGAACAACCATATTTGATGCGGCTGGGAGGCAGTCGTGAAGTTTTTTGTGGTAGAAATATTTACCAGATACCATTGCCTCAGCACTATTGCTTGTGGCCAGCCAAACTTGCGTTTTTGGCGCCTCTTGCAGATCATCGGGTGCACCAGGCCCTCCCATCTTGGTTGCAACCCAACCTGGTTCCAACGCGTTGGCATAAACTTTTTTGCAGCGGCGTGCAATTGCAAATGCGATCAACACATTATGAAGTTTCGTGTCTGCATAAGCCTGGTAGCCGTTCCATACGCGGGCATCCCACGTCAGGTCTTTTAAGGTCGCGTCACCATCTTGATGCAATCCGGAACTGAGATAGATCAAACGTTTGGGTAGCCGGATCAGACTTGTCAAAATATAAGGGGCCAAGGTGTTCACAGCTAACAGCGGAGGTAACCCATCAACAGAATTGCCACGGCGAAGCTCTCTGTAGCCCATACCAGCATTGTGAATGATCGCATCGAATTCGCCCAGCTTGTTTACTTTCTCTGCCAGCGCCATAGTTTCTTTAATACTTGACAAATCGGCACTAACGGTATTTTCAGCGCCAGGTGCCGAAGTCATGGCTTCTTTCGCGCGCCAATCATTACGGGCATGTAGCACAACCTTATGACCATCAGCAATCAATAGTTTGGCAGCCATCAAGCCTAGGCCATCTGCCGCCCCTGTAATTAATATTCTAGACATAGCCACTTTTTATGACCCAAAGCTATGCAACGAGTATTTTTAATTATTTACCAAATGGTAAATAATGCACTATCGCATATTTTTTCTTATCCGGCTAAGCGATTGTTGGGTAATACATAAATAGGAGGCAATGTCGCTCAAAGCCACACGAGTCGCAATATCGGCTTGCTCAGTAATGAATAGTTTGTAACGATCGGTGGAGTCTTTCCCAAGATAACGGTTCCTTAGTTCGATTTTATCCAGTAGTGTCTGCTGGGTGATTTTATCAATGAGGCCTTCCATGTAGGGTATTTCTTTATACAGGGAAAGCAGATTCTCCTTTCTTATGTACAGCACATCAGTATCACATGCCGACTGGATGCCTTCTACCGCAATAATCTCTTCGTTGAAGCTTCTTAAGATCGTACAAAACTGATTCTCCTTAAGGAAAAAATGAGTGATTTCATTCCCGTCATCATTTCGTATAATTCTGACTATGCCTTTACATATAAAAAAGAGTTCTCTGCACATACTATTGGGATGAAGTAGATAGTCGCCTTCTTTTAAAGACTTGGCTTTAAATGACGTCATAATAAGCGCTTTATCTTCATCACTAATAGGCCTCAAACATTCCAGACGCGATATTAACGGGTTTGTTATCATTTGTTTAGTGCTATTGTTATAAATAAGTTTGTTTATGGGAAATTCAAGGACAAAATTAGACATTAAACATTTAAATACAAAAAGAGGTGACGATCGCCGGAGGCAAGGGAAGTAGAGAAAACCGCCGGAAAGAATTTCAACGATTTTGCTCGGATTTAACGGCTTGGCCTAGTTTTTGTTACCGAAGTGCGTTTTTTTAAAACTGCTGAATAAAGTGCCGACTGTTGATTACTGAATCGAACTATGTAATTGAAAATATAGCCCTAAATATCAAAAAGCTCGCTCAGAGTAACACCTAAATGGTTGCTTATTTTTTTGAGGATTAATTTAGAAGGATTGGTGTTTCCTGCTTCAATTCTATTCATGTTTGACTTCTCCAAATCAACGGCATAGCCTAAGTCTACCTGTCGTATCTTCTTCTCCTTACGGATTGCAGCGATACGCTTACCTAGTTGTTTTAAAAAAACAACGTCTTCTTTCTCCCTCTTAATCATTGGGGAAATCTCCAACAAATAGCTTTTAAATAGTTATCAATATTGACAACTTTTATTTTACATTTGCCTTAAACAATAATATTATATGAAAAAGCAACTTCTGTTTTTTGCATCTTTAGTGATGCTAAATATTGCCAATGCGCAATCATCTGTACACCAAACAGCTTATTTTAGTAGCACAGGTTCTGGTGGAGCTGGTATCGTCACAAACTATATGGGCGGCTTTGCGAACGACAAGTCCAGAACATTTGAAGCCTGGGTAAAACGAGATACAGTTGATGGCGACTACCATACGATCATTTATGCGCCAGATTTTTCGTATCCATCCACCCGCTCTATACTGTATATGTATTTACTTGGAGACTCTGTTTATGCATCCTATGGCTCTTTCTCAAATGGTGGTTATTATCCTCCTGACACAAATTGGCACCACATTTCCTATGAGACCGAGCCAAACATAATTCACGACACTGTTATTACATACGACACTCTAACTGGGTTGACTCATATTACAATAACAATTTCAGACAGCAATACGCTTTATATAGATGGAGTATTCGCTGGGAGCCGAAAAGGCTCTCATACTAGTGTCATGTCAATCAGAAATTGTCGGATAGAGTCTTTTAAGTTTTACCCTTGCTTTATCATTTGTAAATTGCCAATTGATTTTTGCCTCCTTATTGTTACGATCCTGTTGCCATGCATTTATTTCATTTGTCATAGTTTCTATATCACCTATTCTTCTATTGAGGCATTGCCGCATCAAAACATTCAGTTCTATTTCTGCCATGTTTAGCCAACTTCCATGTTTTGGAGTATGTATAAATTCAAATCTGTCCCATATTCTTTTTGCCTCTTCCGGTTTAAATGTATCATATAAAGCTGCTGGTTTGTGTGTTGATAAATTATCGCTAACCAATCTGATTTTTTCCGCAGTTGGGTAATGCTTGTCCGCTATATCTTTCATTAGCATTGCCCAGTCTTTTTTAGTTTTTGTTTCAGTAACCGATACAAACCGTTTTCCCGTCAATGGTTCATTTACCATAAAAATATTGGCAACTCCGCATCTTTCATACTCGAAATCCTCTCTTGCATCAATGCCTGGCTTCCTTTCTTCAGGCAAACGTGTTTCTTTTATCAATTGTTTGGGAGATTCGTCCATGCAAACAACCGGGATAGCTTCATTATAAGGCATTTTATACACGTCCAATACCAATTCCATATGTGCGACAAAGTCGCTGCTTTCTAATGGAGGTATTACCCAACCTTTGACCCGCCAGGGTTTAATTTCGTTTTTTTTAGTACTTGCCGAACTGTTTCGTGAGACACACTCTCTGCATATTTTAATTCAATCATTTTATCTGCTAACATTCGTAATGACCATCGTGCATAACCAGCCGGAGCCTGGCTACAACTTATGGCTACCAGATGAGCCTCAAATTCTCCATCTGTTTTAATATCCTTTACTTCTGGATAAGGTTTACGATCCATACAAGCTTCAAATCCTTCCTCAACGAAGCGTTGTTTTAATCGTTCAACCGTTTTTGCATTGATATGAAGTATTTGGGCGATCACATCATTAGGCGATTTATTAGCTTCATCACCTTCATCACAATTAAGCAAAATACAAGCATTGCGAAACTGCAGGGAACTGTGTTTGCCTTTACTCAAAATAGCTTTGAGCTGTTGCCGTTCATTTTCTGTTAGTGTTACCTTATATCGAATCATCGTTTTTGGATGACAAAGATAACAATATAATTTTATCAGACAAAATTAATTTGACATGACACTAGCATCTTTGTCTGAAACAATTAAAAATGAAGATTACGAAAGAGAAAACAAACTACTTGCTGGTAACAGCATGGGATAGCCGCTTTTCAGGCACTGACTATGCAATTCTGACGATTGATGATTTATGTTCAGCATCTCGTGCAACGGAGATGTCGCATAAGGATAATGAAGGGAAGCTTGATGTAAAGGCATGGAATTGTATATACGTCGAAGTCGAAAAGATGAGCAAAAAACTGTACAATTTCATCGCCGAATCGAGGCAAAATGAGGAATGGACATTTCGATTCATTGACAAAGAACTTTACAATGCCCTATTGGAACATTGCGAAATTGATACGAACGACTACGGTGTATTGCAACAATCAGAAGAAGGCGTCAATTTCGAGTTGTATGATGAGGCGGGTTCGGAAGGTTACTATATGCGTTTTAGTACCGACATCTTCCCGCTCAGTGCTTTGTCGTGATAGCATTGCAGTCGCATCAATAGCAGCGATCTGGAGCGTTTAGAGGCCTAATCTGGAATAGGTATCATAAATCATTTGGGGATTTTGTACAGGAAATTTTAAGACTAATTACTGTTATGATAGCGCTTGTGGCGGAGGAGAGCCCCCGGCAGGCTTACTTTTGTCTTCTGGAAGAGGCACAAACTCTTAGTTGTCATTGGGAGGAAGAAGTATCCGCCCCTGCTTCCAATCTTCTTTTGCTTGCTGAATACGTTCTTTCCTACTTGATACAAAGTTCCACCAGATGTATCGTTCTCCAAGTGGCTCACCGCCCAGCAACATTAGTGTGCTGTTCTCCTTAGCAATGAGCACAGGCTCGGCTGTTTTGGTAAATACCAGCAGTTGCCCTGCAATGTAAATAATCCCATTGAGCTCAATGCTGCCTTTAGCAACATAAACACCCCGCTCGGTATGTTCTTTTGGGAGCGTTATTGTGGCGTCTTTTTGCAGTATGGCATGTAGATATAGCATCGGAGAACTAGTGGCCACAGCGCTCTTCATGCCCCAGGCATCACCAGCTATTAGACGCATCCATACGCCTGGGTCGGTAAATACAGGTAACTGTTGCTCTTTATAGTTATGGAAGGTAGGGGTTGCTTCTTCATCTTTTTCCGGAAGCGCCACCCACGTTTGAATCATCTCCAGCTCACTGCCTATTAGAGTGGCTGGGTCTTCAAAACGCTCACTGTGCGCTATGCCTTTTCCTGCAGTCATCCAGTTCACTTCACCGGGCTTAATGACCTGCTCTACACCCGTACTGTCGCGGTGTGTTACTGATCCACCGAACAAGTAACTGACTGTTGAAAGCCCTACGTGTGGGTGCGGGAGTACATCCATTTTGTGTGAACCGGGAGCTGGCGCATTAATAGGACCGGCATGGTCCATAAAAATAAAAGGCCCCACCATACGCCGTTGGCGAAACGGAAGTATGCGCTGCACTTCCATGCCGGGGCCGATGGACGCTTTTCGTGATTCTATAACAATTTCAAGCATGGCAAAATGTTTACAACAAATATACAGCAACATCAACGCTGTATCTCAATGCTATTTTCCGATTCCGAGAGATGTCGTTTTTGTCAAGAGTTTGATCCTAACCTTTAAAATTGATGTTCTGGTCTGCAAAAGATGAGCAAAAAATTGTGGAATTTCATGATTTAATTGAGACAACTTGAACATTGGACTTTCCGATTCATCGACAAAGAACTCTATGATGGACTACTGGAACGAGGCGAAATTGATACTGGTGACTACTGAATATTGCAACAAATGACAGAAGTGGCCTTTTCGAGTTGTATGACGACCCAGATTCGGAAGGTTATTATACACGGCTTAGCGTTAATATCTTCCTGCTTAGGGCATTGCAGTAGTTGTATTGAAGTCGTGCCAATAGTTGCAATTCGGACTCAATAGAGGCCTGTTCTGGCAACCCGAACTGCAAGGGCCAATTATACCAAACGAGCCAAAATTCTAAGTAACGAGACCTGTATGGAATACTAAGACAATTGTAGCAATAATGATGAAAGCTGACTTTTACATTTTATGTAACTTAGATCCGATAAAGCGACTATCAAACCAATTGTCAAAGTATCGGACAGTAAATCAAGCTAAAACCGAACAATAAATTACTCAAGAATATGAAAGAACTGAGTACAGTCTACAATTTTCTCGACTTTGCAGGTACTTTCGTATTCGCCATTAGTGGAGCTGTTGCTGCGAAACAAAAAGGGATGGACTTATTTGGAATAACTGCTATAGCATTTACAGTTGCTTGTGGCGGCGGGATAGTTCGAGATGTGTGCATTGGCGTCATTCCACCATCAGGATTAACTAACTGGAGATACCTTGCGTTAGCTATTATTGCTTCAATTATGACTGTTGGAATGTATTCAGTTGTTCAACGCCTTAATCGACCGGTAATATTTTTTGACGCGTTGGGTTTGTCCCTTTTTGCTGTCACTGGAGCCTCGAAGACGCTTGTTTATTTCCACAATAGCGAAATTGCTATTATTCTAGGTATGACAACCGCCATTGGAGGAGGTGTCCTACGTGATATATTACTAAATCGAATTCCAATAATACTTGACAGAGAAATCTATGCGTTGGCCGCATTAGCAGGTGCATTAGTGGTCGTAGTGGGGAAATATTTCCAATGGTCAGACAATTGGGTACAACTAATAGCAATTGTTATTTGTTTCGGATTACGTATGTTAGCACTTACTTTTCACTGGAATCTTCCAGTATACAATCGTGAGAAAACACCGCATTAAAGCTGTGAGTCAGGCGTTATTTTACTTGCTATCTAATTATTTCGCTAACTAAAATAAGTAGTAGCGGGTTTACGGAAATAGAGCGGGCAGATAGAATCGAAGTTGCATAAGTTTCCCATAAAAATTCGTTGTAACTGGCAAATAACACTGCAGAGTTTTTAGCAAATAAGAATACACAACTTTTGGCAACAAGGAATGCAGAACTTTTCCTATTGTTCCAGGGGGCATGCCCCCTGGAACAATAGGAAAAGGAAAATATGTTATATATACCGTAATTTTTTTTTATTGCGGGAATGACTGCATACCAAACCAAATTGATGATGTATTACGAAATACACAGAATGAACCGGGAGGGTTTTACCATATCCCGGATTAGCCACCTGGTTCAGCTGAACTGGCGTACGATCAGGCATTACCTTTCGATGAGCGAAGCCGATTATGAACGCTTCCTGGAAAAACGCTCTGAAAGGGCCAAAACATTGCAGCCCTATGAGGTTTTTGTGCAAACCAGGCTGCAAAAACATCCGGATACTCCTGCCGCCCAGATGCACGACTGGCTCAAAGAAAAATACGGAGACCGCCTGGGCGATGTTTCTGCCCGGACAGTGTTCAACTTTGTGGCCTGGGTAAGACAGAAGTACAACCTGCCTAAAATCAGGGAACAGCGGGTTTATGAAATAGTGGACGAACTGCCTTATGGCCAGCAGGCCCAGGTAGACTTTGGCTGTTACAATATGCGTGACAACGGGGGCAAAAGAGTGAAGGTTTTCTTTTTCACCAGCGTCCTTTCCCGGTCACGCTATAAATATATCTGGTTTAGTGACAAGCATTTTACCGCCGAACTGGCTATTATTGCCCATGAACTGGCTTTTACGTTTTTCGCAGGTATCCCCTGTGAAATTGTTTATGATCAGGACAGGGTATTTATCAGCGATGAGAACCAGGGCGATATTATCCTTACCGGGGAGTTCACAGCCTATACGCGCGAACGGTCGTTTTCACTCCATTTCTGCCGAAAGGCAGACCCTGAAAGCAAAGGGAAGGTGGAAAATGTAGTTAAGTATGTTAAGCAGAACTTTCTGTTCAACCGACCTTTTGAAGATATACAAACCCTCAATGCTGCAGCCCTTGCATGGCTGGCGCGCACCGCCAACGCAATGCCTCACGGGGTCACCCAAAAACCTCCGGCCACCGAATGGGAAATCGAAAAAACATTCCTCAATCCCTGCATAGCTTATACACCCAAACCGCAACAACTGGCATACACGCTGCGCAAGGATAACACACTATCGTGGAAAAGCAATTTTTATACGGTTCCATCAGGCACCTATAAAGGCCGTGGGAGCAAAGTAATGGTAGCTGAAGATAACGGGCAAATCATTGTATCAGACCAGGCTGGTAAAGAAATCTGCCGTCATTGCATAGCCGCCGGTAAAGGGCAAAAAATAAAGAATACCGACCATACCAGGGATAAAGCAGCCGCAATAACAGAGCTTATAGACCAGGTCTGCAAGCTGCTTGATGACCCCATAAAAGGGCAATTATTGTTCAGCGTTATCCGCAATGACAAGCCGCGTTATATCAGGGACCAGGTAATGATCATGCGCCAGTGTATTGAACAGAACCAAAAGCATTATATCAATTTAGCCCTGGATTATTGCTGCAAAAACGGGGTCAAAAGCGCACGTGATTTTAAAGCCGTTGTACAGGAATACAACAGGCAGCAACCAGTGGAAAAACAACAACCAGCTCTGACAATCAACCCGTTAACAGGAGCTGTGAATACCGTAAAATTAAGCGAACCTGCTAAAAGCAATATCCAGGATTACGAAACATTATTACAAAACCAACCTGCCTGCCGGTAAGCAGAACATAAAATTATGGACAACAAACAAATCATCAAACAGTATTGCCGTCAGTTTAGGATGGCAGGAGTGGCAATAGCCATTGACCAACTGGTGGCCGATGCCCAAACCAATAGCCTGGGCTATTTGGATTTTACCCAAAAACTACTGGCTGCCGAAGCTATGCACAGGGAGCAAAACGATGTCTTAAAGCGGCTTAAAGCAGCCAGATTGCCCAGGTCAAACAACCTGGGCACCTATGATCATGGAGTTGAAAATGCACTGCCTAAAACGCGTTTAAATCAGCTCCGCGAGCTAAACTGGCTTGACCAGGTTTACAACATCATGCTCATGGGCCCGTCCGGAACAGGCAAGACATTTTTGGCCGCAGGGCTTTGCGCTGATGCTGTAAAAAAGGGATATAAAGCTTACTTCCGTACTATGGAAGAACTGATGAATATGCTCAAAATGAAGGATTTTACCCGTTCTTCAATGGCTGATTATAAACGGCTGTCCAAAGCCAGTCTAATTGTCATTGATGATATTATGCTCTTTCCTGTTGAAAAAAACCAGGCCGTAGCACTCTTCAACTTCATCAACAGCCTCTATGAAAAAACCTCATTCATTATCACCACCAATAAAAAACCGACCGATTGGGCCCTTATGCTCCAGGACGAGGTGTTAGCAACTGCTTTATTGGATAGGCTATTATATCAATGTGAAGTCATAAATCTGACTGGCAAAAGCTATCGGTTACAAAACAGAAAAACTATATTTTGACAATATTAAAAACTAAACTAATTTTACATGCTCTGCACTCCTTGTTGCCAAAAGTTCTGCATTCCTAATTGCCAAAAGTTCTGCATTGTTGTTTTCCGGCTACATTCGCGAATCAACTAATGAAAAAGTGACCGGAATCTGCCATAATTCTACAATGATTTTACCTCTGAAAATGTATAGCCAATCACTTCCCATAGTGTTTTGTCGAAGAGTCTGGTTGCACGATTGATAACGTGATTACTATCAGATACAGCCGACAAACCAAAAAGGTCATTTGACCTTTTTCGTGGACCAAGAATAAACTCCCTTCTAGTATGAAGATATGATCTAAAAATACGAAACTATTGAAATAGAGGTAAATTAGTAGCCTTGAAAACGCTATCAAAAGACTATGCGGCCATTCTTTCTGCAGGAGTTATTCTAAATTCCCTTTTTAGGTTATTTCGTATTACACCAACATATTGAAACATCGCTGTTCAATAATTTGAATAATTGGTCAGTCGTTTCAATCATCTGATCATTGAAAGAATAGAGAATATCTCCGCTTAGTATGCCCGACTTTTCAGCGGGACTATTTACTTCCACATTTGTAATGAAAAGAGCGCTGTGGTTAGGGACCTCAGCTACTGACCTTAATTTGGGGACTAGCTCTATCTGTTGCATTTGAAAACCTAAAAAAGCCCTTTTTACTTTTCCAAATCTCATTAGTTGAGAAGCCACTTCTTTGGCGGTATTAATACTCACAGCAAAACACAAACCCTGCGCACCATTTATCATTGCAGTATTAACTCCTACAACCTCCCCATCGGCATTTACTAGAGGACCTCCCGAGTTACCGGGATTCAAAGCTGCATCTGTCTGGATCATAGAATCTACCATGTTGCCGCTGAAACTTTGCATTGTCCTACCTAGTGCACTCACAATTCCGGATGTAACTGTATGCTGGAATCCAAGTGGGTTTCCGATAGCAATTACTAATTGTCCGACCTTTAGTTTGTCAGAATCTCCCAAGATAGTGGGCGCGAACTCACTAGCTGAAATCTTGAGAATAGCCAAATCAGTCATGGTGTCTTCCCCGACAAGTTCTGCGTTGCATATTGTTCCATCATGCAGAGCCACTTTAATCGCTTTGGCTTTATTTACTACATGGCTATTGGTAAATAGAAAGCCATCAGATGATATTAGAAAACCAGAGCCGCTGCCCTCCGATGTGTTTTTATTGTTTTTGTTTATTATACGATCAATCTTAACCACAGCACTTTTTACCGTATCCACTGCATTTATTATTGTCTGCGAATAGTTATCCATTTGGATTGTATTTCAAAATCTAGACCACCTTATCAACAACGGACTTTATAGCAGAATAGTAATATTAAAAGTGAAAAATTGGCAGAACCACACAACAATTCCCGTCGCTGACAGGTTGTGTTGCATTTGTTTGATGAGTAGAGGCTCTGCTCAATTTGTCCCGGTTTTTGTAACGCCTTTGCAACTAAATTTTGGGAGGCGTTAATTTTTGAAAAGTAAAATACTCTGCAAGCTGGTTTACGGCATTCGCACCATCACCTATTGCAGCCGCCATTCTTTTGGCCGTATTGGCTCTTACATCTCCGATGGCAAAAATGCCAGGAAAATTTGTTTCTAATGAAAGAGGGCGTCTGTCTATTGTCCACTCTGATAAAAACCTTTCGTGTTTTTCAAGATCAGAACCAGTAACAATAAAACCGTTCTTGTCTCTCAAAAGACAAGATGCCAGGCCATCTACATTTGGTTGTCCGCCAATTAGCAGAAACAAGTTGTGCGGCATAGACTTTCGCGTTTCTATAACTGGCAAACATTACAAACTTGCAATTCAAATCACAATAAATGCCGGTTAGAATGTATCTACGACAGTTTCCGTATTTCAAAAAATATAGAAACGCCGATTTTTTACAATTACAAAATCAAAAAACACCGTTGATGATATTCAAAAGGTCAAATGACCTTTTGAGCGAACGGAATGAATGGGCCCAACCATTCTCTTTTGCCTGAATGGCAGCACACGTGCTACTAAAATAAATATACGAAACGCCATCAAATAATTTAAACACACGCCCAGTAATATTTTTAGCAGAAATCGGTATTGATTGATATGTGTTGATATATGAAGTCGTTAACGGAAACTGCCACCTTTCTGCCACCTAATAAAATTAATCTTGATATCAACCATTAAAAGAAATCCAACTTTTAGTAGTAAACCTTCGTTCTTACTGTTCTAAGAAATTCACGAGTATCTGGTGTGATTCCTGCTCACTTAATTTATCAAAATCAATATTGCTATCAGCTATATATTTTTCAACTTCTAAAGCCGTTTTGAATAGTACAGCCTCCTTGTAGTAGCATTTTTTGGATTGCCTTTAATTTCTTGATTACCCACATTGAAATGAAATATAATATCACAGCTGTTATATGTTGAGCCTGCTCGTGGAACAATATCTACGACAGTAGCTGTGACAGCTATACGATTATTTTTAATTCTTTTGAATATTAATAAAGTGCTTATCGCCAGAAAGAGAGGCAATGCGCTGACTATTGGAATCAAAATAAATACAAAAATGTTAGTCATAAACCCATGATTACTTTCAATGATGAACCCGTAAAACTAAAAAAGGGAGGCCGTCTCAAAAGTCAAATTTTGAGACGGCTTCTTTTATATTTTATGCATTATATATGTGATGGTTTTGTGTGCTGGTACTGTATATGGAGGTAGCCAGCCAATAAAAATAAAAAATGGCGGTTTTCAGGCCTTTTTTTCCTTAAATTCTGTGCAATCTCCAATATCCTTTTCATAGAACAGGAAAGGGAATTATGCCACTATTATTTCACCCTATGATAGCTAGTTTTATGGCTGCACTGCCCAGTCCATGCCATCGGGACCGCCGATCTCTATGCGTTGGCCGGTGAGTTCCAGCGTCTTGAGGTTGACCACTACTATGTAGTTATCGCCGGTGCAGGCTACGAATGCGCGGGTGCCATCGGGGTCCATGAGAATGCCCGCTGCGCCATGGCCGATGTTGAGGCGTTGTACTTCTTTGTGCGTGGCAGCATCATAGATGAGCAGGTCGCCGGAGCGCAGACTGGAGATGAACACACGCTTGCCATCGGGCGTGAATTTCAGGCGATTGGCGCCAATTGCTTTGGCATCAATAGTAGCGGTAACCTTGCGGCTGCCGGTATCAATGATGGATATTTTGCCATCATCCGCTGCGGCCGTCCATATCTCCCTGCCATCAGGAGATACATCAAAGCCTTCGGAGCCTTTAGATACGGGGATCACGGTTTCCACCCAGTCTTTATGGTCGCGGGGAGGGCCGGGGTATGGATGATCTTTGGGTTGCATGCCCGGAGGTGGCATACCCGGGGGCGGCCCCTGGTGTACTAATTTCTGCTCTATGATGCTTACTGTGCCTGCGCTTACATTGGTGGTGTATACCTTCTGCTCATCGGCAGTTACGTATAGCATATGGGTGCGGTCTTGCCCGGTACCCATGCTCCAGTCCAGCCGTGCCTCGGCGGGGTTGTAGCGGCCTACAGCTTTGGAATCTTGAGCGGTGAACCATACTTTGCCACCGGCAAATGTGATACCGTGCGGGCCATACAGCGGCCGGGTATCTATATTGGGCAAGGCTTTTTGCGCAATGAGGTCGATGACATCTATTTCGTGCGACTGGCCATTGCCCATGTTAGAAACATAGGCGGTCTTTCCATCAGCAGAGGCAACGACCTCGTGCGGGTCTTGCCCTACGGGCACACGGGCGATGACCTTGAGCGAGACAGGGTCAACAATAGCCAAGATATGATCTGATTTGGAAAGCGCGAGCAAAGCACGGCGTGGTGTTGCTTGCTGTGCAGTGGAATGGACAGCGAGGAGCGGGCAGGCAACTAATGTAAGCGCGGCCACAAGGGCATTTTTATATATTTTCATTTTCTGATTTTTAAGTATTTAAGCTGAATATTATAGTTCCCGCCCGATAATCTGGCGGATGGCATCTTTGTATGTTTCGCCAACAGGCAACTCCATCTTGCCGATAAAGACGCTGTTCTTTCTTACGGCAGTAATGTTGGCGACAGATACGATGTAGGATTTGTGGATACGCACAAACTTTGCCGTAGGCAACTCTGCCTCTACTACCACTTGTAATAGCATTTTTTGGATTGCCTTTAATTTTTTGATTACCAAAACCCTTAAAATGCAATATAATATGTTATAGCTTGTATTTACTCGTGGAACAATATTTACGACAGTATCTGTCGTAGCAATACCATTATTTTTAATTCTCAAACTGCAATATCGCGGTTTTGAGTAGCTAATCTTTTTAAGGAAAAATCTCATTTTAGTATTTTTAAAGTAAACAACAAAATAATGCCATCAGCTTTGTCGAATCTTATTGAGCAATTATACTTTTTCTATAACTTGTGTGCGCACTAAAATATCCTAATGCCCCTCCTGTGATATTACTTTGTGGGTTGGATGGCGCAGCAGAATTTTGCTGGATAGTAGCCGACAAGTCTGTATAATATTGAAACACATTTTCATCTATACATTGTAGTTCCACCATCACAGAATCTCCAGAATGTATATCAATACTATTCATCAATGCTTCACTTACTAAGTTCCCATCTTGAAGGGCATCATCATGAATATACACCGCAACACTAGAAATACTATCCTTGATTTTAAGAATAATATGGTATTGGTTGCCCACTCCCACTGGATCTTTATATATTGGGACAACATCGGTTCCACTGCCGAACAATGACTTCTGAGTATAAATACTATCTAGAGGTACTCGAGTTGGCATAATAGACGAAGAAGTGAAAACATTATTGTCTGAAGTGATATAGAGATGATAAGTATGTCCAGAAACTCCGCTTAAAAAATGGGTTTGATAATTACCGCTGCTAATTTCAGAAAGTGTATCCGTAATATTTAATGTTTGATCTGTTATGTAAACAACAGCATTGTCCACTCCCGGGAATACATTGTCTTGGTCAAAATTTACGGATTTAGTGATTTTAATTGTGTAAGGGCCGGGTTCGTCTGTAACATTCCCTATGATTACAAATTTAGGGGAAGAGCCATTCAAATTTATTTTTATAACTTTTTGGCATGAGCTAAAAGTTGTAATTACAAGCAAGTACAAGAAAATCTTATTGATATTCATAAAAATAGTTTAAAATTTAAAGTTGTAAGAAATCGATGGAACCCATTTAAAAAGCGCTGTTTGAACTGCCTGAGTTTTGTTAGCATCGTTGGGGTCCTCTTGGAATGTTATTGAATAAGGATTTTCATGACCATAAGCATTATACAAGCTAAACGAAACTTCCGAGGTGAAACGCTTATGGTCCTTCAACTTTAAAGTAGCGCCTAAATCTAGTCTATGATACGCTGGCTCCCGATAAGCATTCCTCTCGGTATAGTAGAAGACAACTTGATTGTCAACCTGATATTTACCACTCGGATATGTAACCGCATTACCTGTGTAGTAAACAAAATCGGCTGATACTGTCCATTTTTTTGATAATTTGTACATGCCAACTACTGATAAATCATGTGTACGATCTTGACGAGCATTGTACCAATTATTATTATTTATTCCATTTATTTGTAACTGAGTTTTTGACAATGTATAGGAAACCCAACCAGTAAACCTTCCTTCATTTTTTCTGGCTAATAATTCAAGCCCATATGCTCTTCCTTGTCCAAACAAAAGCTGCGTTTCTACCGGAGTGTTACTTAAAACCTGTGCATTATCCTTATAGTCAACTTCATTTTGCATGGTTTTGTAATAAGACTCCGCACTAACTTCGTATGTGTTATCTTTGAAATTTCTAAAATAGCCTAATGAAAATTGATCTGCGAGTTCGGGTTTAATTATATTGTTTGTAGACACCCATTTATCGGTTGGATTACTTGTTGTAGAATTGGAAAGAAGATGAAGGTATTGTGCGTTTCTTCCATAAGCGGCCTTTATCGACGATGACTTATTTAATTGATAATTTCCAGACAAACGAGGTTCAGGATTTATAAACGTTTCAACAATTTTTCCATTCGCGTAATGGTTTGTGTCAATTATATTGTGATTTTCATCTAAATTATAATAATTATTTGCACCCCCTAAAACAGAAAAAGAACTTAACCTTATCCCTATGTCAAAACTTAATTTATCTGTCGGTTTCCAACTATCACTTGCATATATAGCGTTCTCCCAAGAATTTACTTTAGCTACATCAGGGGGTGCAACATTTCCGCTAAATTGGCCTGGAGTAATAATATGATAAACAGAATTAAATCCAAAGGAAAGAGCATTAGTGGGACTGATATAATATTTTAATTCTTCTTTAAAATTCCAATCTCTAATTACGGATAAGACGCTAGCATCTATTCCTCCCGAATTAATGTCAATGTTGTAATGGTAGTTGCTATATATTAACGAAGTATTCGAAAATAGTTTTGGATTAAAAAGGTGGTTCCACCTGAAAGTACCTGTTGCGTTTCCCCAATTTATACCAAATTTACCTCCTAACCCCAATACATCTTTACCATAATAGCCTGATAAGTAAATCCGGTCTTTATCGGAAATCTTATAATTAAATTTAGCATTTAGATCATAAAAATACAGTTGCGTTTTTCTCGTGCTTGGGTCATTAGATAGTGCCAAAAAAGCATCTGCGTAAGTACGTCTCGCACTTATTAAAAATGATCCCTTATCTTTTACTATTGGCCCCTCTAAATTTAGGCGTGATGATATAAGACCTATTCCTCCACTTGCATGATATGATTGATCATTCCCATCATTCATTTTTATGTCCATTACCGATGAAAGTCGCCCCCCGAATTGTGCTGGTTCATTTCCTTTATAAAGAGTTAGATTTTTTATTGCATCAGAGTTGAACACGGAAAAGAAACCAAGAAGATGCGAAGGATTATATACTACAGCTTCATCTAATAAAATAAGATTTTGATCTGCTCCACCTCCACGCACAAAAAAACCGCTATTACCATCTCCAGCCGATTTCACCCCGGGTAACATCTGCACGATTTTCAATACATCTTTTTCACCAAAAAGTACAGGTAAAGCATTTATCGCTTTTATGTCAAGGGTATTCATTCCCATTTGCGAATTAGTTATATTGTCATCTTTCTTCTTACTACTTATGGTAACTTCGGTTAATTGCTTTCCTCCAGCAACTAAGGAAACATTTATTGTCAAATCTTTTAAAAGCGAGATAGTCCTTAGTTCCTCGACGTAACCAATATAATTGATCCCTAACGTATAGCTGCCGCTATCCACTGACAATGAATAAAAGCCATATTCATTTGTTGCAGTTCCAATTTTTTTTTCGTCAATCCTAACTGTTGCCCCGATTAACGTTTCTCCTGTTTTCTTATCCTTAATTATCCCACTTATTGTGTGCTTTACTTGTCCTAAACAAATAATCGGAGAGTAGAAGAGACTGATCAATAGAAATACCTTGTTCATTGTTTGGTTTTATTTAGCAAACCTATTCACATTGACACTCTAAGGAATTAGGTATTATACCAAACAGCCTAACTTTTATAGCAAATACATTTTCAGACGAATTTCAGGTGAATTTTATTTTATATAATGGCCATTTTTAGCTTTTAGTATAAAAGAAAACCTAGTTGGTATAATTTGTTGTTCAACCTATTCTGAACCATTTAATTTTACCATCTTAAAAATCTTCAATGAATAGTACAAATGGCATCTTCAATAGCGAGCGATTTATTTATTACTTAACCAATTCTAGTCTAAAGTATAGGATTTACAGGCACATATGTCTTGTTTCACTTTTAGCAATTTTCACTCTTTTTACCGATCCCCTTGATACAACGCAGAAACCAACATTCGGAAAAATACTGTTCTTTGTGTTTTTGCTCTTGATTATATATACCAACATGTATCTGCTAATACCAAAATTCTTATTTAAAAATAAGTACTTGCAATACTTTTATGGTGTATGTTGTTATATTATTTTTGGAATTCTCACAATAAATATTATAAAAACAAACGTAAAACATGTACACGACTCAAGTATATTATCTGAATACCAGCATATACAGTTTATACCATTGATATTTATAATGCTGGTGTTTCTTGCTGCATCTACAGCTATTAAACTTTTCCAACAATGGATAAAAGATTCGCAGCGAATAAATGATTTAGAAAAAACAACTATGCATATAGAGCTGGAACAATTGAAAAACCAGATTAACCCTCACTTTCTATTTAATATGCTTAATAATGCCAGTGTTTTGACACAAAAAAATCCGCAAAAGGCATCGCAGTTATTAATTAGTCTTAGTGATTTACTTCGCTACCAGTTGTATGATAGTACGCGGAGCAGCGTGTTATTAGTAGCTGACATTCAATTTATTACAGACTTCTTAAACTTAGAGAAAACAAGACGAGATAATTTTGAATTCAGAGTACATAAAAAAGGTGACATCAGCGGCATACAAATTCCCCCGTTGATCTATACTACTTTTGTTGAAAATGCAGTTAAACATAACGTTGATTCAGAAAATAAATCTTATGTCCATATTAATTTCGAACTTATAGAAAATGAATTACGATTTATTTGTGTTAACTCAAAACCTTTGAAAATTATTATTAAAAATGGTTTGGGGGGTCTAGGGTTAGTCAATGTTAAAAGACGCCTTGAATTACTCTATCCTCATAAACATTTACTGGAGATTATTGATGATATAAATATTTTCACGGTACACCTAAACATCAAGTTATGAATTGCATAGTTGTAGATGACGAGCCATTAGCAAGAGAAGGAATGGAAATTTTGATAGAGAAGGTGGCTGGACTAACACTCTTGGGCAGTTTTAATAATGCTGAAAGTGCAAGGAAGTTTATGGCTAATAATGTTATAAACCTGATTTTTTTGGATATTCAAATGCCTGGAACAAATGGGATAGAATTTGCAAAATCAATCAATCCTAAAACTTTGGTAATTTTTACGACTGCCCATGTAGAATTTGCACTTGATAGTTACGAGGTAGACGCTCTTGATTACTTGGTAAAGCCTGTTAAAATTGAACGCTTTCAAAAAGCTACAGAAAAAGCATTTTCTTACTTGCATTTATTAGAGACCGTAAATACTACAATAAATCTGGACAATATAGCCGAAGAATATTTCTTCGTAAAAGCTGACCGTAAGATATTTAAGGTAACATTTAAAGATATTCTTGTAATCGAAGGCTTGAAAGACTATGTTATTCTTCATACAGCTGACCAAAAAATTATAACGGCAATGAACATTAAGACCATCTATGATAAATTGCCAAAAAATATTTTTGTAAGAGTAAGTAAGTCGTATATAGTTAACGTTAGTAAGATTGAATCTTTTGACAATAATACGTTATTTATTAAAAAGCATGAAATACCTATTGGAGATACTTATAGAAACTTCTTTTTTGAAGAATTTATAAATAAAAAACTATTTTCTAGATAATTTCAATAAATATACACATATAATTTAAAAGCAGTATTCGCTTGTCTACAATCAGCAATTAAACATTATGTTGGAGAGTAGGAGGTCTTATTTATAATAATATTATCATAAGTTTGTTTCTTTTCAGGGCATGCAACGAAAAGAACATATTAGTGGGCACAAAACACAAGCAAACTTTATGAAATACATTAAAGCGGACAATCAAAAACACGCTGAAATATTGAGGAAGAAATTTGATGAGGACGAAAACACAGAAACATGCGCAGCATAGCAACAAAATTAAAAACATTGAAAACTGCCACCTGTTCTGCCACCTTTTTCGAGGCTAAAATAAGAAACCCGCTCTGGGAGCGGGTTTCAAGGCATTGGTGGTGGGAGCAGACGGCCCACCATAAAATTACCAACGCTGGCAGCTCTTTCTTCGATAATGAGTTTGATGTTTGACATACAATCGGTTTAATTGTCGCAATTTAAAATATTGTTCATCATTTTTTCAATTTCACGTTAAAATGGAAATGCAAAACAAGAACTGCCTGACGCCTCACAAAACTTCCTGCATGCTATAAAGATGTTTTTATGATGGCATGGATGGAAAATGAATTCACTTGTTAATAGCAGATCCATTTCTTACTTCTTCATTGGCCGTTTTTACGATAAAATCCCCCGGTTTAATTGCTCCAAACACTTCTATATTCCCACTTGCCTCCCTCCCTGTTTGCACAGTTACCCATTCTGCCTTGTTATGTACCACACGTATCACAAACACTTTTTCTGTAGAGTTTACTACCGCTGACCTGGGCACTATTAATGTGCTGTCGGATGCATTCATTGGCATGTTTACTTCTGCAATCATACCAGGAAGCAGTTCCTTATTATCATTCAATACATCCATTTCTATCCGCTGAGAACGCAAGTGAATATCTAATGCGCCGGCCATACGGCTTACTTTAGCGACAAATTTCTTACCTGTGAGTGATTTAACTGTAAAATTTACTCGACTGTTATTTTGCATGTAGCGGCTATATGCATCAGGTACTGCTACAACAAGGCGCAATTTCTTTTGTTCCTGCAATGTAAATATCGGTGCAAAAGAACCGGTGCCGGCAGGCCCCACGTAAGCGCCGGCGCTCACGTTGCGGGCGCTTATTACGCCACTGAAAGGGGCCCGTATTACCAGGTAATTTTTAGTGTCAACTATCTCCCGGTAAGCCGCTTTCATCGCATCAAGTTGTGCCAGGTCAGATTTTTGTTTGGCATAGGCCATATCAAGGTCGTTTTGAGAAACAGTACCAGGGGTTTCACTGGTTTCTTTCAAACGGTCGTAGGTCGCTTTGCTTGCGAGGTATAAAGCCTCCTGCGATTTCAATCTTGAATCAGCGCCGTCCAGCTGAGAATTTAATTCTGGCGCTTCAAGAGTAACAAGTAGTTGCCCTTCTTTTACTTCTGATCCCACATCTACTTGCAGCTTCTTCACATAGCTGCTCACCTTTGCATAAAGATCTACCTGCTGAAAAGCAATGAGTTCTCCGGGTAACTGAAAAGAACTTTCAAGCGTACCTTTTTGCACTTGTATGGTTTCCGTTACCGGTAATGATGTGCTCGCGGCCGGCTCGTGTTCTTTGGCGTCAGAAGAACTGCAGGCTGAAAAATAAGTCAGCGCTAACAGGCTAACTAAGGCTGAACTAATCAGGATATTTCTGTTTTTCATACAATTAATTTTGAGATGGCACGTAATTTTTGCTTTCTTTATCTTCCGGATCAAGAGAGACGGACTGTGTAGTGGTCTTCTCCTGCGCCCAGGCAAATACCAATGGCAGTATAAGTAATGCTGCAAAAGTGGACGCTATCAGGCCTCCTATTACCGCACGGCCCAATGGAGCGGTTTGGCCGCCGGCTTCTCCGAGACCACTTGCCATAGGCATCATACCAACCACCATTGCGAGACTGGTCATCAATATGGGTCGCAAGCGCAATGCTGAGGCTTCCCTTGCAGATTTTAGTGCATCACCGTTATTTTTACGCAAGTGCTCGGCATTGGTGATCAGTAATACTGAATTGGAGATAGAAACGCCTACAGACATGATAATACCCATGTAAGACTGCAGATTGAGTGTTGAGCCCGTCAACCGTAGCAATAGTAGTGAACCTAATAACACTGCAGGTACTGTAGCCAATACTACCAGTGATACTTTAAAGGACTGGAAATTGGCTGCCAGCATAAGAAAGATAACTATAATGGCAACCGCTAGCCCGGATTGTAAACTATCTAAAGTGTCAGTCAGCGTCTGGCTCATACCAATTGTCTCCACATTTAATCCCCGCGGTAGTGCGCCCAAAGCAGCAATAGCCTTTCTTACGTCCTTTGTCGCAGTTCCCAGATCGGTCTTATGTACATTGGCAGTGACAGTTAAATCAGGCATTGCCCCCAGGTCATCTGCTTCTCCGTAGGTGGTGTCATTACTAAGCGTTGCTACATCACTTAATACCGGTCTGTCAGCATTTGACAGCATAGGGATCTCAGCCATGGTCTGCACATCAGTCATTTTGTTTTCCGGTACTTCTACCTGTACATTATAGGACAGGTTTTGGATCTGGTCTATCCATATATTCTTATCTGTATAGCGGGAAGAAGAAGTTGACGGCGTTAAAGACTGTGATATATCTGATACATTCACCCCAAGCTGTGCAGCGCGTATTCTGTCAATATTTATATTGATAGCCGGGTATGCTACAGATTGCCCTATTTGTATATCGCGCAGATAGGGTATTTTTTTAAGCTGATCAATGACTTTATAAGCATATTCTTTATTCATTTTTTTAATTCGGCCTGATATCCTTACTTCTATAGGCGTCGGAGAACCCTGGGCTAATATCTTATCGGTCAGCTCTATAGGTTCAAACGATAATTTTACATCCGGCGCTACCTGTTTCATTTTATCTCTGATTTCATCTTTCAGGTCGCTGATATTGACTTTATAATCTTCCTTAAACGCAACCTGCAGCACTGCTTCCTGTGGCCCGCTCATAAAAAGGTAAACAGGACTTATAGAAAACGCACCCGGGTGCATACCTACAAAGGCGGAGGTAATGGCCACATTCTGAGATCCGGCCAGGTCTTTTATTACTTGGATAGCCTTGAGGGTTTTTTCTTCAGTACGTTCCATACGTGTGCCATCAGGGGCTCGCAGCCTTACCTGGAACTGGTTGCCGTTTACTTTCGGTAATACATCCCTGCCAATAGTCGTTAATAACAGTATTGCAACACCTGAAATGATGAGCAGGTAAAGTGAACCTACCGCCTTCCGGTAGGGCAAAAGACGATCAAAAATCCTGAGAAAACGGCTGCGGAATTGGTCAAACCTGCTTGCTTTGATTTTTGATTCACTTTTCGATTGGTTTTGGTCATTCGCAGTTGTCTCTTCATTCTTCTCTTTATGGTTGTCGGCCTTCAACAGCCAGTTAGAAATGACAGGTACAAAAGTCTGTGCCATTAAATAGGAAGTGATCATAGCGAAACCGATGGCCAACGCTAACGGCAGAAAAAGCGAACCGGGAATCCCACCCATGGTGAAAGCAGGTGCAAAGACCGCCAGGATACAAAACAGGATGAGCAGCTTGGGGAATGCTATTTCTTTACAGGCTTCCCTTACGGCCAGACCTTTAGGTTTGCCCATATCCAGGTGCTGATGTATATTTTCTATAGTTACAGTACTTTCATCCACCAGAATGCCTATAGCGAGTGCCAGGCCGCTAAGTGTCATAATGTTTATAGTTTGTCCAAAGAGATTCAGAAATAAAACGCTTGATATAATACAGGTGGGTATGGTAAGTATCACTATCAGTGCGCCACGTAGGTCGCCCAGGAATAGTACTACCATCAATCCTGTAAGTATTGCGCCTATAACCCCTTCGCTTATGAGGTTTTTCACAGAATTGATCACATAGACAGACTGGTCGAACTCATAGGACAGCTTTACATCGTCCGGTAACTGGCTTTGGAATTTAGGGATTGCAGCTTTCAACTTTTGTACCACTTCCCATGTTGAAGCATCGGCGGATTTCGCAATGCTGATATAAACCGAGCGTTTGCCATTTACCAAAGCATAACTCGAAGTGATGTCTGCGCCATCTTCTACTGTGGCAACATCGCGCAGATACAGATTCTGTGCTCCGCCTTTAAAAAGTGGAATATCTTCAAATTCTTTAATCGTTTTGATGGTAGTATTAGTAGGCGTTATATAGTTCAGGTCACCTATTCGCACGTTGCCGGATGGTGTTGCCTGGTTATTAATATCTATTGCAGCTACCAGTTGTTCTGGGGTCATATTGTGCGAACGCAATAATACCGGGTCCGCTTTAATAACTACTGTGCGTACGTTACCACCGAAAGGAGGCGCTGATACCAGACCGGGAATAGTTGTGAAAGAAGCCCGGACATAAGTATTTGCCAGATCAAGTAATTCATTATTGTTGCGCTTATCGCTGCTAAATACCAACTGGCCTACCGGCAATGTAGAAGCATCGAAGCGTATAATAAAAGGTGGCTGCGAACCCGGAGGGAATGCAGATTGCATACGGTTTGAACATGAACTTACTTCTGCTGCAGCCTGCGCCATGTTCGTGCCAGGGTAAAAAGTGATCTTCATCAACATCAGGCCCTGGATGTTTTTTGTTTCGATGCTTTTTACACCATTTACAAAGAGCATGATATTGACATATTGCTTGGCAAAAAAAGCCTCCATCTGTGTAGGAGTAAACCCTCCATACGGATGTGATAAATATATTACGGGCATATCCAGTTTAGGAAATATATCCACTTTGATAGTGCGGGCTGCATTGACACCAAAAAACAATAAGCCTGCCACAAGCACCATAATGGTAATTGGTTTTCTTAATGCTAATCTTATCAGGTTCATTTGACTGTTATTTTTCCCGGTTAAAAATTGTCAATAAATATTTTGAAATCACCGCTTGCCGCTGCTTTCAGCAATAATGACTGCCATACATTGCTATATGCTATATCCATATCAGTTTCTGCGCGGTTCAATGTATAAAGGGCCTGAGTAAGGTCTATTATTGTATTAAGGCCATGCCTGTAGAGTACCGTTGTCTGCAGGTAAGCATCTGATGCTGCTTTCACCTGTATCGGGGCCTCCTTATAGTTATCAATTGCATTGGCGATCTTAGTATCTGAAAGTATCAGTTGCGCCTTTTCCTGCTCAGCAATAAGCTCATATTCATCCTGAAGCCCTTTCGAAATATATTTCTGGGCAGCTACCTGCTGGCTTATGCGGAGTGGAGTTGTAAGATTCCAGGTAAGGCCTATTCCAAACAAATAGTTGCTCACTGCAGGGGTAACACCTTGTCCGTAGTTACTTGTAAAAGCACTTGGGTCTTGCAAATAATTAGCGTAAAACCCCGATGCCTTGCTCTGGTACACACCGAAAAATGAAAAAGCGGGATAATTGAATGTCCTGAAATATTTTATCTGCTGGTCGCTCAGTTCAATGAGGCTTTTATAATATCTCAACAATGGATGATCTTCCATGCTGATGCCGGACCTTGCATACAGATCTTTGGGCAGGTGATTAATAAACAGTGAATCCAACACAAAATCTGCCGGTGGAATATCCATCAACTGCGCTAATTCATTGGATAGTCCCTGTTCCGCATCTATAGCTCTCGTCAGCGTAATTTTAGCGCTTGACACTTCAGCATCAACCAATGAAGAATCTACGCCCGGTATCAAACCATTCTTGGCCCTTACGACTGTTACAAGCCTGAGCGTATCTGTACGGTCCAGGTTTTTTTGCCAGGAAAGTACCAGCCGCTGCGCCGCCAATAAATTGAGGTAAACACCCGCTACTCTTATCTCCTGTTGAAATTGTTCCTGTTGCCAGTCTGTTTCATCCCTTACTACTACAGACTGTGCAACATTGATCTTATCTTTTGAGCGGCCGAAAGTGAAGAAATCCCAGTTGACGTTGGCAAGGTAAAGACCTCCAAACGCCGCATTCCAACTTTGTGTAGCGTTAACAGGCCCTGAGGACGAAGTACTTAATCCATTAAATCCATATAGCGGACCATATTGCCCATTTACAGTCCCATAATCCTGTTGACCAGATAGGGTTAAATTTGGCAGATAATCCCGCCTTGCTTGTTTCACGTAAGTTTTCGATGCATTGAGGTATTCACCTTTGGCTTTAATTGTACCGTAATTTTTAAGTGCTGTCTGTATTGCATCTTTAAGTGTCAACACCTGGCCACTGACCTTTCCGATAGCTCCCGGGAACAGAATGAATGACAATAGAATAATAATATTTTTTACGCGCATAACAGTTAAATAAACGGTCAATAATTCAGAGAAGAAAAGGCTGCTTCATTTCCTAAATCTCTGATTCGATGTAAAATTACCCAGCGGAATAATAGGATATTTTGTGAGTCGTTCAACAGGCAAAAGCTGTCGGTGGATGAGTTCGGTAACCGCCGTAATGTTACTCATTATTAACCTTAACGCCGGCGATCCGGAGGATGCTTTATATACTTTCTAATGAGGAAAATCAGAAGGGAAATACTAGATACTATGCCTAAAAAAATCAGCATAAGTATCCATGCCCCGCCACCATTGTCAATTTTTTTCAGAAACAGATAGGTAAGACCTGTTAAAAATACTGTCTCAACAAAAAATAATATGGCATAAATAACTTTCATTTTTTCACAATTCCGGTTAACTACCGCCGATCAGAATTCCTGCGATAAAAACAATTACACCCCCAACCACGATCTGAAAAATGGCCTTAACTAATGCAGTATCCATATAGCGATGCCTGATCCAGGCAATCGCCAATAGTTCAATGGCGACTACAATTACCGCAACCGCCATGGCAATGTGGAAGGACGGAATGAGAAATGGGAAAGCATGACCTGCCGCGCCAATGAAGGTCATCAGGCCACATACTATTCCCCGCTTTATGGGGTTACCCCTTCCGCTTAATTTACCATCGTCAGAAAGCGCTTCTGAAAATGCCATACTGATTCCCGCTCCAACTGCCGTAGCCAGGCCTACTAAAAAGGTGGTATGACTATTATGTGTGGAAAGAGCAGCCGCAAAAAGAGGGGCAAGAGAAGATTCTGATCCATCCATTAACCCTGAAAGACCAGGCTGAATGACATGCAGAATGAATTGGCGTTTTTGCTCATCGGTATTTACAGGACGGTGATCCATATTCTTTATGCGGGAGTCTCCGCTTTTTTTACATCCGGAAGCATTTGATCGAGGTACCTGATAATGACCATTGCATCTTCCTCACTATACCCAATTTGTGATGCAGCGTTGTAAGCATCAAGTAAAGTACTAAATAAAGGGAAATCCATTCCTTCCTTTTGCACGAGCTTCAGGTCCTTCGTAATATGCTTGAGCGCAAACGCTGGTGAAAAATCATTACTCAGAATCGTTTGCGATTTTAATCGTGTGATCCCGCTTCCAAGAGCGCTTTCATTGATCAGGTTGAGTATGTCGGCAGTATAGACATTATTTCGTTTTGCAAATAATACTGTTTCGGCTAGCCCTTGCAGCGTGAGTGCTAAAAAATAATTTAGAGAAAGTTTTGCCGCACCTGCAATTCCCACTTCTCCCAAATAAAAACTGCGCTTTCCAAGTACATCAAATGCCGGCAGTACTTTTAGGTAGTCTGCAATTTCGCCAGCAGCCATTATTACTAATTGTCCTTCCTCTGCTGGCTTTACACTACCGGATACCTTGGCTTCCAAAAAATGTACGCCTTTACCCCTGCAATCTTTTGCCAGTTTCTTGGAAGTTTGTGGACCAACTGTACTCATGTCAATCATAAGTACCCCATCAGACGGATCAGACAGTAAGCCATCTCTGCTATTATAAACTTCTTCTACGGCTGCGTCATTCGATATCATTGTTATCACTACATCGCATACTTGTGATAGCTGCCTGAGAGTATCTGCCGAAGAAGCACCGAGCCGCACCAGTTCATTCTCTTTTTCCCTGGTCCTGTTATACACAAACAATGGGAAGCCCTGGCCCAATAAATTCCTGGCCATAGGCGTTCCCATGTTTCCCAACCCGACAAACCCTATTCGCATCTTATTCATTGTCTTAAATATTTAGTAGTTCGAAACCCTTTGCTTACAAATATTCATTCGTCAATATTACTTTTAATGCCTTTTCTCTTGCAGCGTGTTCAAATGTATCATACGCCTCAACTGCCTCTTCTAATCTGAAGTGATGGGTAATTAATTTTTTAGGCTCTATTTTTTTAGCTTGAACTGTTTTAAACAGCATGGGCGTGGTAACTGTATCAACAAGCCGGGTGGTGATACTTATATTTTTAGACCAAAGCGTTTCCATATGCAGCGTAACACTCTTGCCATGAACACCAATATTGGCGATGTGCCCGCCGGCGCCTACAATTGATTGGCATAATTCAAATGTTGGCGGTATGCCCACTGCTTCGATCGCAGTATCAACTCCTTTCCCATTTGTCAGCTTCATGACTTCGTCAATCGCATTTTCCCGGCTACTGTTAATGATTTGAGTAGCCCCGAAAGTTTTGGCAACTGCAAGCCTGTTGTCATCCATGTCTATTACAATTATTTCAGCGGGAGTATAAAATTGAGCTGTTAGTAACGCTGCCAGGCCTACAGGGCCGGCGCCTACTATAGATATTGTGTCACCGGGTTTCACCTGCCCGTTTAAAACGCCACATTCAAAACCCGTGGGCAAAATATCACTTAGCATTACCAACGCTTCTTCGTCAGCGCCGGCGGGGATAGGATAAAGGCTGTTATCAGCATAAGGGATTCTGACATACTCGGCCTGAGTGCCATCAATGAGGTTGCCCAATATCCACCCGCCGCTTACACAATGCGAATACATGCCTTTCTTACAATATTCGCACTTCCCGCAGGAGGTAATGCAGGAGATAAGTACATGATCCCCTTTTTTAAAATTACTTACTGAGCTACCTGCCTCTTCAATAATACCAACCCCTTCATGTCCGATAATTCTACCGTCTGCCACATCAGGCAGATCGCCTTTCATTATATGCAGATCTGTTCCGCATATAGTCGTCTTCAGGATTTTTACAACCGCGTCGGTTGTTTCCTTAATCGTTGGTTTTGGTTTTTCTTCCCAGGATTTCTTGCCGGGACCATGATAAACTAGTGCTTTCATTTTTTAAAATTTTAAACCGTGTTCGAATACTATTTTTTACTGCTTAAGCTGCGACCGAGTGGCTAGTCCACAATTAAATGCTCATCTCCAATTTCTTCAACCTGAGCAGAGAAAGCTCCTGGCTGATAAATGATAATTCCTCAGTAGATAAATTAATAGTAAGGGCCTTGGCATTGTCAATCGACTGTCTTGCATTCCTGGCACCTGCCAACGCAATTGTTATTCCGGGTTGTTCAATTGTCCAGCGAAGTACTAATTGTGCAATGGTAGCGCCCTTTTCCGTAGCCAGTGATTCAATTTTATGAAGAAACTCATTGGTTCTTTTAATATTTTCATCAGTAAAGAAATAAAGGTTGGCGCGGTGATCCCCCTCTTTGAAAATATTGCCTGTCCGCATTTTTCCGGTCAACAGTCCGCGCTCTAACGGGCTATATGCCAAAATAGATATGTTTTGATCCAGGCAATAAGGCACTACATCTTCCTCAATGGTTCTTTCCACCATACTGTAGGGCACCTGGTTGGATACAATGTCTATATATTTTTGGGCTTCCTGCATCTGATTCACATTATAATTGCATACGCCTGCATACCTGACCTTGCCTTGCTTGATTAACAGGGCAATTGTTTCCATTGTTTCTTCAATAGGAGTGGTAGGATCCGGCCAATGCAGTTGATAGAGGTCAATGTAGTCAGTGCCTAACCGGCGCAGGCTATCTTCGCACTCTTTAATGATACTCTCTTTGCCTGCGTATCTGTAGATGTCTATCTGCTTTCCTGTATTATCGGCACTTTTAAAATCAAAACCACCTTTTACCAGGTCCCAACGCATACCATACTTGGTCAGTATCTGCACTTTATCTCTCGGGATATTTTTTATCGCTTCCCCAACGATCTCCTCACTTGTACCCTGGCCGTAAATTGGTGCTGTATCAATTGAGCTAACCCCTAAATCATAAGCAGACCTGATTGCTCTGATTGCATCATTCTTCTCTGCTCCACCCCACATCCATCCTCCTGCCGCCCATCCTCCAAAACAAACGGCCGATAATTCTAGGCCGGTTTTTCCTATTTTCCTGTATTCCATTTTGTATGTTTTTAATTCGGTGTAAAATTAACCT
>Ga0364887_10210_pt1 | contig 40522 bp, 24 predicted proteins | sample ExccelJu500001D4_4_FD_206924 | JGI IMG/M metagenome (GOLD analysis project Ga0364887, IMG submission 206924) | Enriched cells from Trout Bog Lake Hypolimnion, Wisconsin, USA - BchlTB.July23.5000.01.D4 | ecosystem: Environmental > Aquatic > Freshwater > Lake > Hypolimnion/Profundal zone | place...
TTACTATGCTGCAGATATTCTTTAAACGAAGAGAAACTCCAATCTTCAAGTTTAGTTACTAAACCAGCTTTTAGCGGGTTTTGGTGGATATAATGAAAACATACTTCTGCATAAGTACCTTCATAAGAATGGTTACACTGACTACTTAAAAGTTTGAATTTCGTGTTTTGCTGAAATATCGAACCTGTTCTTCCGTATTCTTTATTTATAGCGCTGGCATAAGAGCTTTGTAAAATTCTAAACCCATTTTGTAATTCATTAGATACCAGCAAGCCAATTTTTTTTTCAATTCCGGATTTTTCATTAACATGCACTAAAAGGTGAAAATGGTTTGGCATCAGGCAATATGCAAGAATATCTGAAACACTTGCAATATGCTTATTAATTTTGTTTAAAAAATAATGGTAATGATTTTCATTAAAGAAAACCTGTTGTTTGTTATTGCCTCGGTTATAGACATGCAGTAAATCGCCAGGAAGAAGGTTCATTCCACAAAATAATAAACTTCATTTTGATTGTAAATCAGTTTCGTTAAAAAATTGTATTTGATATATCTTGTTCATTGATGGCATATTGGTAATTTTGCATTATTAAAGAACTATATAGCGCAATGGAAAAATTTGTGACTTCATTTAATGGTACATAATCCAACAAAACATCGTCTGACCGCCGAAAAAGCAGTAAGGGCTGTTAGTACTCTCCTCATCTGAATCTCGCTTTTTAGTACTTTTAAAGTATAGCAAAAATTAGTCTGGCGTCCATGATTATCGAATATTTAACTTACAATCTATTGAAATGAAGCTATTGTGGTTACCTGAGCTAAAAGTCGTCTGACCGCTGAAGAAGCGGTACTGACGACTTTGGTTCATTACTTAGCAGCAGGTAACTAATTTAACAATTGCTGAAAAATTAACTATCCAATACAGATCTGTTAGAGCCAAAACCTACTTACGTATTTTGTTCCTGATCCGGCTTAAGGTTTCAAGTGTCAGGCCGAGATAAGATGCTATGTATTTAAGCGGTACTTTTTGCAGTAATGTGGGGTAACGCTCTGTAAAATAGAGGTAACGCTCTTCAGCTGTCTGCCTGCGCAGCAGGAATAACCGCTCCTGGCTTTTTACCAGGTAGTTTTCGGTGATAACCCTGGCTATATAATTCAACTCGGGATATGATTTATAGAGTGTCTGTAATTGGGTGTAATGTATGCGCGCCATTGTAGTGGGTAAAATGGCATCTATATATTCATAGCCGGGAGTGCGGGAATAAAAGCTCTGTGTGGTAAAGAAATGGTTTTCTTCAATAAAAAGAGAGGATACCTCTTCATCATCCTTAATATAGTACATGCGCATAACGCCACTCAGAACGAGGTAAAGATGCTGGCAGGTTTCACCATCTTTGAGCAGTACCTGCCGCCTGGGGATGTCAATAATTTCGAAGGAATTACCTATGGCTTGCATTATGTCTTCACTTACCGGATGAATGCGGTTGATATAGCTATATAGTGATTGTAACATGCAATAAAGTTATGAATTTGAATCCAGTTGATTTCCCGGGCCGGACATGAAAGTACTTGATAAATATCAAATTCATGTCTGGTTTGGTACAATTTGATATTTATCAAATAATGTCAGTTACCTGAAAAATACTTTTGACAAGAACTAAAGAAATAAAAAATGAAAAAAACATGGATCGTTGTTGTGTTATTAAGTATGGTGCTGACCGCCAGGGCTCAGGTGAAACACAGAAATCCCTCTCACCGTATACAACCTCCCTACCACCGGTATTGCCTCTGGTACCTGCCTGTTGTACATTCGACAATAATTGACGGAATAGGTGTGGGGTTTTATGCAGCCCCTGCTGAGAAAAATGAAACACTTACTATAAACGGATTGAGTATTGAGGGGGATCCATTACCGCTATTATTTGCCACTTTCGCAACTATGGAAATAATAATAAGGAGTCCGGAACTGATTAAAAAGGCAGAAGCTGAAAAACATGATTCAACCAAAATAGCCATAAAAAGAAAAAATGATTCGATGAACCATGAAAGGGGATTCTGGGTAAAGGAACAAGATACCCTGCTAAAGGTTAAAATAAACGGCATCAGTGTAAGTGGTGGTATAACCGAAGGAAAAACCAGGATGAATGGTTTGGCCATTAATGCCATATGGGGCATGGAAAACCAGATGAACGGCGTGGAAACAACAGGGTTAATCAATCTGCATTATTCCTTCAACGGCCTGCTTGTAGCGCCTGTGAATAGCGTAACCAAAGGAAGGGGTATTCAAATAGGTATTTATAACCGTTGCAAGGAGGGGCACCTGGTGCAGATAGGACTGCTAAATAAAATAGGGAAACGGACACTACCGTTTATTAATTTCAGCTTCAAACGAAAAAAAATAAATACAGACATGAACCGATAGGTGCAAAATGAATTTCTGGTTTCTATTACGGCTAGTTTATACCTGCATCAGTGAAAGAAACATTTTTGAGCTAATTTGCACCACGGGAATATCAGGATATGAAAAAAGCATTGGTAATTCAAACGGCTTTTACGGGCGATGTGGTGCTGGCAACTGCTGCTATTGAAAAACTGCACCTTCATTTTCCTGATGCGCAGATTGATTTTCTGTTGCGAAAAGGCAATGAGGGCTTGCTTCAGGGGCACCCTTTTATTAAAAACCTGCTTGTTTGGGACAAGAAAACTGATAAACTTGCCAACCTCAGAAAGATTACTGGACAGATTAGAAAGGAAGGCTATACCCATGTTTTTAATCTGCACAGGTTCAGCTCATCGGGGATAATAACTATTTTTTCGGGGGCAAAATATAAGGCAGGTTTTGATGCAAACCCAATGTCTTTTTGCTATAACAGAAAGGTAAAACATCTGTTCTCTGAGCCATACAGTGCAAATCCGGTGCATGAAGTGCAACGGAACCAGGCGGTAATAGCAGAGGTAACCGATAATAATTTTGCCTTGCCCCGGCTCTACCCTTCGCCGGCAGATTATGGACTGATAAAACCATACCAGCAAGCGCCATACATCTGTATTGCCCCATCGAGTGTATGGTTTACCAAGCAGTTTCCCCGCGAAAAATGGGCTGAACTTATTGCTGAATTGCCGGAGGAATATCCGATTTATTTACTAGGCGCACCGGGAGATAAAGTTTTGGGCGAATGGATTTGCAGCAATTCAGGTAAACATAAAACAGAAAATCTGTGTGGCAAGCTATCGTTTCTGCAATCGGCGGCGCTGATGGAGGGGGCAGTGATGAATTATGCTAATGACTCTGCCCCGCTGCATTTTGCTACAGCTATGAATGCCCCGCTCACGGCAGTGTTTTGCTCAACGGTGCCAGCTTTTGGGTTCGGGCCAATGCGGGCACAGGCAAGAGTGGTTGAGGTGACTGAAAGGCTAACGTGCCGGCCATGTGGCCTGCATGGGCTGAAAGCCTGCCCTAAAGGTCATTTTAAATGTGCTATGAATATAACCAACGAACAATTGTTATGGTGGACTTCGAAAACGACATAAAAAACTGTATTGAGGTGCTGCAGCGAGGCGGCGTGATACTCTACCCTACGGATACGGTTTGGGGATTGGGATGCGATGCCACCAATGAAGCTGCCGTAGATGCAATATACAGGATAAAAGAACGGGGTAAGGATAAGAGCCTCATTGTGCTGCTGGCAGAGGCGCGCGATGTGATACAATATGTGGCTACCCCGCACCCCGATATCATATCTATTAATGAACAGTTTGAGACACCCACTACAGTGGTTTATGAAAATGCCCTTGGCTTCACGGATAACCTGGTGGCGGCTGATGGCAGCATTGCCATACGGGTGATTAAAGAACCCTTTTGTAAAGCATTGATAAAAAGGTACCGGAAACCGATAGTATCCACCTCGGCCAACATAAGCGGACAGCCTACGCCTGCTATATTTGCAATGATTGATGAGGCAATAAAAAATAAAGCCGATTATGTGGTACAATACCGGCAGGAAGATGAAACCATTCACAGCCCGTCGAGACTTATAAAAATATTTGATAATGGCGAAATCACAGTGCTGAGGCCATAATTGGCCCGTATCTGCCTACAAAATTTATCCATCCATACTTGAAGGTTTATTTATAATTTTCATAGCTTTATAAAAAATTCATCCTATGTCTTCCGGATCAAAAACTATTCTCGGTATACTTACTTTTCTGCCAATAGTATTTGGCATGGTATTTTTTGTTGGGTATATATTTTTCATTAAAGATATGGTGCTCAATATTCCACCAGACAATGACCCCCAGGTGTTTTTCAGGCAATACTTTATGCATCTGTTTAACCCTGCAGTAATAACAGGTTTTATTGGTTATATCCTGCTTCATTTCGGATTGATGATCTGGTATATAATTCATGTAGTAAAAAACGGCACCAGAACCGAAGGGGAGAAAGTGATGTGGATACTGCTTTTTATATTTATTGGTACGATAGGCAATATTATTTATTTTCTGGTGAAGATAGTTTCGGGGCCTGGTGCTAAGCCTGCTTATATTAATTCATAAGGTGAATTGAAGAGGGAAAATGGCAAGTGTATTATTGCAGCTGAAACAATCAAACTCAGAATATATAGAAGAAACCATCGCCTGGGACTACTTCCCTACCTCTTTCTCTATTCTCCCCCAAATCTCGTGTATTTGTTCCGGCGATAAGCAACTCCCGGTAATGGCTATTTCAGAAATCGCGCCGATATAAAACTGCTGGTATCCAAGATTACCGATGGTCAGCGGTATACGGGATTGATTTATTGGCCGGGAAAGCGGTTGTGTGGCTGCCTGGCTGCCGTTCAGGTATACTGCAATATGATCGGGGAATACATTCATTACAACGTACATCCATTTATTTTGCGGTAAATGGACTTTTACCCCTTCATTGTTGATACCAAACCAGTAATCTTGTGAATTAAACAGATTCCCGATTGCAAAACCATTTGAATCTGCCTGGTTACCAATAAGTGCTGCATTCCTGATTACCTGAATTCTTGATTGGAAAAATACCTGAACGCTGAACTCAGGAGGTAATGTTACTGTTGAGGAACTTAACGCATCAGCTACGCGGGCGTTGATCCCAGTTGTGTCATCATTGTATTTCCGGTAGAGAAGCTGATTAACAGAGTCGTGGAAAAAACTGGTTGCCGGAATAATTGCAGTCCGCCTTTTCAGCATTGCCATTGTTTTACCAAACCCTTTGAATTCGTAACGCGCTCCTATTGTGGCAAGTGCCCGCTGCAAACAGGGGTAATCCAACATAATCGGCTCAATAAAAATACTAAATGACGAGTCATATACAATCCTATTGAAACGCTCAATATCCGTGTTCAGAAACATCTCCACAAAACCGGGATTAAATGCCGAACGTAATTTGTTATCACCAAAATACAAGCATTGGTTTTTTGCAACTGTAAGCAAAAGAATCTTTTCAAGCTCATGAGTATTACTTGCCATAAGGTTACGGTTACTTTCCAGAAATCTTTCAAGTATTTTAACTTCTTTATCATCTTTATCCTGCTCCTGCATGGTGCTGTATATTCTTCCTGCCCCTGTTATCAATTCAATAAATGAGAACGAAATCAGAAAAAGGAACACAACAAAAAATGCATTCAGGGCCAGGATTTTAGCGCTTTTAACGACAAGCCATAATTCATCACCCAGTATAGTCAACATAAGTAGGCAGAAACCGGTACTTACAGATAAATTGACACTATGGCTGCGGCCCTGGTAATAAAACAGGTATCCAACACCTATCAGTGATAACAAAAAGACCAGTGAAGATTTTGGAGTTATTGCTTTTTTATACCAAAGCATGAGTGCATAGGCAAATCCTGAAATCAGAATCAGTACAACAAGGTTCCAGGGATGCACCAGAGCCATAGGCAGCAGTGCGAAACCCACTTTGCTGAATACCGCCATAGTAGTGAACAATAACGAAAGATCGGGAGCAGAACCATAAATTGCGAAAATCAGTAACTTATATATATAAAACACAAGTGGCAATACCACTATGCCCGATATAAGGTGAGCAGCAATTTTCTTTGTTGCAGGTTTCCCATCAGCCGAAAAGAAACCGGTATAAACAAAAAACAGGACCATGGAAACATAGCTTACCAGGCCCATCTCCGGGTTCCAGAGAACGAAAAAGCCCATGCTTATCCACATTAACCAATACAGCCACCGGGACGGCTTTAATACATAAACGCCCGCCAGGAAAACAAGTACTGATGGAGCAATGTATCTTATTGGGAACAGTGCGAAATAACAATCGAATTTATTCAGCAATTTACGGTCCAGATAGGAGAAAAAAATCATAGTGGCGAACCCAAGGAAAAGAATAACACGGTTGCTGACCAATTTTCTCAGAGCCATAAAATTCAGCACAAAAGAACCACCAAGCAGCAGGGATAATACCAGCGTAAACTTAAAGATATTGAGGCCGGTAAACTGGAAAATAAGGTTCAGAAAATGAGGATAAAGCCCGTAAGTATTAGTAAAGCCATTAACCAGCATAGGTACTCCTGCATATACCTGGGTCATGGAATAATAAACAGCATTAAAATCAATGGTATTATCTACAGAACAGGGCAAACTGAAAATATTCATGAGCACTATAGCCAGCACTACCGCACCGGTAACCAGGTAACCAATAAAGGGGACGAGAATCCTGTAGCTTTTCCGGGTATCCAGATGCATAATTCTTATCCCCTTAAAAAAGAAAATAACAACAGCAGGAATTACCAGCAATACATACAGCCACAAATAGCTACCCAAGAAAAATTCATTGAAATAAAAGTTGAAATTGTTGTTGGTATATTCCGGCTCAGTGGGCGGGAAACGCCTTCCGCCGAAATCAGAGAGGTTGGGTGCTGCGAAATCAATGATAATAAGCGCAGCGATAATAACCACAGCAGATAGGGATATGATTGTAAAGGCCCGTTTTGATGCCAGCGAAGCCACAAAATTGCTTCGGCTGAACCATATATAAAGCCCGAACAATGAAGATAAGATGATAACAATACCAGACCTGAACAAGAAGGCTTCCAAAGGTTCGGGTAACACCCGCTGATAATCAATCAGCAAACTTTGGGCCGACCTTTTCAACTCGTCAATATCCGGGTGATAAACAGCTGTAACAATAACTGCAAACAGGATATAAACCAATAACGAACCGGAAATTGAGAATATCCAGCGGAGTATTTCAGCTTTTAATTCAATTGTATCACCTCCTTGTTGATCATTGGTGTCAGTACCTGATTGATTAACCTGGTTGGTTATTGGTGCTATAATTTTTGTTGGTAACGGTGTACTCAAAGTGTCTCTTAATTTATTGTTTAAAATTAAGAAAGTAATTGAATCACACCACGGTAATTATATTGTTCCGCACTGCGAAGAGGACAAGCCCGGTAACATTGCGGGAACCAGTTTTAAGCAGCAGGTTGTTGCGGTGGCCATTTACAGTCTTTACACTTATGAAGAGCTGATCGGCAATTTCTTCAGCGGTATATTGCTGGCATACCAGGCGCAGTATCTCTTCTTCGCGGTTGGTAAGCTCGGCGCTTATTTTCTTCTGCCCCGGCTTTTTGCCCATATTGTGCTGTATGGCCTTCAGGGTCTTTTCGTTGATATAGGAGCCTCTTTTACAGGCGCTCACTATTGCTTCGTGAACCTCCTGGGGATTGCAGTCTTTTACCAGATAGCCGTGGGCGCCGCACTCTATGAGCTGGTTGATAAAGTTTTCATCATCATGCACGGAGAGGATAATAATCTTCATCTGCGGGTAAGCCTCAGTCAGGTATTGGGTTACATGCAGCCCGCTGAATTCTGTTTTGCCGTTGGGCGGCAGAGAGAGATCTACCAGCATTACATCGGGGATATGTGCAGCGTTGCTGAGTTTCTCAGACACACAATATCCTTCTGCCGATTCGAATACCACTGCTATATCCGGCCAGGTATTGAGTATGGCTTTCATTCCTTCCCTGAAGAGGTATTGGTCTTCTACCAGTCCTACCAAAATTTTATCGGGCATAGCGTTTTGAAATAAAACACTATAAACTTATGTATTTTTTCTGAAAATCAGGAATACTATAGTGCTTAAAAAAATCTTACATTTCTATTAGTCCAATTTGGGTCGAATATTTTCAGACTCTTGATTTTCTATAAATATGTAACAACAAAAGAGTCCAAATTAAAAAAAAACAAGTTCGCTTTTTTATCCAATGGGATAGACATAATAAACTCCTTCATTTTGCAAAGGGACCAATGGTATCCGGATAGCAGCCTTAAAACCTTGCCCTTGTTCTGTGTCAATTTCAAAAAAACCATTCATTGCATTGATTCTGCCCTCTATGCTTTTAAAGCCAAGGCCGTTGCCAGAATCTGCTTTATTAATGCCTTTTCCATTATCAGTATACTGGCAAACAACTTGCTCATTACTGCTGTGGATATCAATGGTAACCTGCGTTGCGCCTGAGTGCTTGATGGTATTATTGATCAGCTCCATAACTATGCGGTACAAGCCGAGTTTTATACCCCATTGCAGATCAGGCATTTGATCAGGTGCATGAATATGAATGACTGTTTTCCCGGATTCGCTTATTTGCCTGGCTACGGCCTCCAGGGTTTTAACCAGGCCGAAGGTCTCCAATTGCGGGGGCATGAGCCGGTGACTGATATTGCGCATACTGGTAATGGCATTCTCGGTAAGCTTGCGCACATTTTCAAGTCCCGGGGTCAGCGACACATTAGTCTGCTGGCTTTGTTGCTCCAGCAGTACCAGGTTCATGCGCATGATGGAAAGTACCGCCCCCATTTCATCGTGCAGGTCCTGAGCAATCCGTTTCCGTTCTTCTTCTTCGGCTTTGATATTGGAGCGCAGCAGGTCGTTATGGTAATTGGCTTTCAGGGTCTCCTGTTTTAATTTATGGATAAACAGGTTTTTCTGAAAATGCTGGTACAACAGCACCACCCCCACCCCAATAACGAAGATGATGACCATGAGCGGAATAAGGACATCTATATAGACGGGGTTTTTGATCGTTTCCATAAGCCTGTAAAAAAGCAACAGTACATAACCATTGAGAAAATATCATGAAATACCCATGTTAGCCGGCCCGATTCCACACTATAGCGGTTAAAAATGGTATCGCCGAAATAATACAACATGAGGCTGGTAAGGTAATAAACAAATAGACCTGCATTGATCCAGGTAATGCTCTTAATATCCGGAATGCCTGTTTCCCTCATTGTATTATTCAGTAAAAACATAAACGTGAACAAAGCCAGTACAATAATAATAATTGCCTCGACAAACAGGGCATAAGAATTGAAATGGAAAATATCCTGAAAAAACAGGGAATTAATAACCGTAAATACCAGGAAAGCCACTGCAATACCCCACATAATACGGGAACTGATAAAACCATCCAATACTGTTTTATAAAACCATACCAGGCAGGGTAAGCCTGCTGCTACATAAAGATGAAGGAATGGCATATTATTTGCAAATATCCATGGTGAAGCCGATGAGATAAATTGTATAAATCCAGACAAAAAGATAAACCAGGAAAATGCCCTTAAGGATTTTCCTGATTTACGGTAATTTTTAGCAGCCAGAATAACCGTCGCCAGTATGGGCAGCAAAGAAATGTAGATTATTGTAAAGAGGAACCGGTTCATTTTTTTAATGAATTGGAGCCAGAGTTCGAATAAAGAATACTGTTATTTGGGCAAACATTGGGACATGGCACATTTAAATCAAGAACCCTTAATACACTATTTGACACATTCTGTAAAGTATCCGGATTGCCTAAGGTATCTAACATAATGTCCGTTCCGCCCTGAGCTACCGGTTTTGCGCACAAGCTTGCTCCCTGTACCGGTACAAAAAATAATTTAAAACTGCCCAGGTGATATCCCAGATATGCCCGGACATGACTGTATGGGAGATTAAGCTGAGAATAGTCTATTCCCATTGCCATCAGAAGATCCTGTGCTCTGACGGTAAAACACTTTATTTCATTGAAAGAATGTACACCGTTTGGATTCATTGAATTATTCCAGAAAGCCTGAAAACTATCAACATCAGATATTGCACTATCTACAGGATATAGTACCCCTCCCGAAGGCATGCAATTATCAGATTGCTTGACATTCGATTTTACTTCACTCTTATTATTGCATGCAGTACTGGTAAAAATAAATGTTGCAGCAGCGGTTACACCAATTGTAAGTAATACAGTAAAAAGTTTGTTTTTCATTTCTTTTTTGTTTTTAGAGGTTAAGAGAAATTTTGTTTGTGCAATTATTGATTTTTTTGATTGCAGGGCAAATAAAGCTAAGAAATTAATACCCTATACATACTTAAAGACATATTGGTTCAAAAACAGGTATTTATACCTGTATGTTTTTCGAAAACGGATAAAAATCTCTGTTTTTAAATTCGGTTATTTCTGCTCTTACAGTGCTTCCGAACTCTTTAGACATTTGCATCATCAACTGGTAGCTACATTGATACTGGATCCGAAACCACAAAAAAAAGGGCCTGCTCTGCACAGGCAATCAAAGCGGGAGGGGGTATCTGAAAACCCGTAAAAAGAGTAGGAACAATAGTAAACATTCACCATTCAAAATTTGAATTTATGAAAAATTGTTCTATTTTGTTTTTATCGTTGATGATCTCTTGCGCTGCAATGGCGCAGATACCCAATGCGAGCTTCGAAACCTGGACCGCACATACAGGTTATAATACACCCAACGGCTGGGGCAATACCGATTCTTTGACTTCTCTGGCCAGCGTTTATAACTGCGAAAAAGGTACCGGCGGCGCAACCGGCGGCGGATCCTATTACCTGAAACTAACTTCTAAAACAGTGCTTACGACTGTTATACCCGGAGTCGCCGTGACCGGATCCATAAGTTTATCGGGCACTACCTATGGTGTTAGCGGTGGTTTTGCCATTACCACCCGCCCTCAGAACCTAACCGGAAGCTGGCAATACCAGGCATCAGGCGCCGACCACGCCCAGATTATAGTACTTTTATCTAAATGGAATGCTACGCTGGGCAGGAAGGATACAGTATCATTTACCACTTATGCCGTACCCGGCCTTCCCACTACACAAACAACCTGGGCTACCTTCAGTATACCACTTACCTATAAGGACGGTAAATACCCGGATACGGCTATGATCCTGGTATCATCGAGCGCTACTACGCCCGTTGCAGGCAGCTATATATACCTTGATAATCTTGCTTTTTCAGGCACCGTGGCATCGGGAGTCGCGCAGGTTACGGAGCATCCGGAAACCATAATCTATCCTAATCCGGCTAAGGGCAATGCTCACATCAGTTACTACAGTATAAATAACGGAAATGTCAATATCTATGTTACGGACATTACCGGACATCTCATTAAAAATATTACGGCCCAAGTAGCTACCGGCAACAATAACTTATTGCTGGAACTTAACGATTTAAACAAAGGGAGCTATATCGTTACACTCGCAGGTGAAACAGGCATGGAATCCAAAAAACTGATTCTGGAATAAAGAATTTAAAAAACTGGCTACACCAATCAGGCCCGGCCAATCTGAAATCAGAATCAGGTTACTATCCTTAACTCAAACATTAAAATAAATCACTACAGGCGGAAACCGAAAAGCCTAGAAAGAGTAGGTACAACCTTCAGCTTAACGAAAAAACAAAACAATGAAAAAGATCAGTATTTTTTTATTAGCAGCAATCCTGCTTTGGAGCATAAACACGAATGCTCAGAACAGGCATTTTTCGGTGTACCTGCAAAGCATATACACCAACCAGTATTGTGACGGTGACGATGCAGGCGCCAGTAACAAGTATACAAACGGCACCCACATACATACAGGCAATCCGAATCAGGCCAATTCGAATCAGATATGGGATTTCAGAGAAGTATCTTATAATGTCTTTGAAATCACCTGCCGCGCCAATGGTAAATATTTAACCGCTGAAAATGCAACATTGGCCCAGGATGGCACCCTTGTGATGCTATGGGACAGGACAGGCGGGCAAAACCAGCAATGGAGCCTCATTCCGGCAATGCAGGATGTTTTCTATATTTCCTGCATTGCCAGTGGCCGCGTTATAGACAATAATACCCCTGACCGCGCACTGATGTTGTGGTCATTCGACCCCAATCAGACTAATCAGCCAAATCACCAATGGAAGATGGTGCCGGCTGGTGATGTAAACGATTATTATGCTTACCGCGACCACCATCATGATGATCATGACCGGGGATATAACAATGGAGGCAATGAGCCTGTGCAGGTCCAGTCGAACCTGAAACTGGATATAAATCTGGGACTCCGTGCAAATGCTGATGGCGGCAATCAGCCTGCCAACATAAATATGAATGTTGGCTCCAGCTATGGCAACGCTCAGCCCGTTAACCAGGGGATGAATACCGATGCAAACTACAGCAACCCACAGCCTGTAAGTACAGGTATGAATTCCGGTTCCGGCTATGGATCGGGCGTTATTACCGTATTTTCGGAGGATGGCGATAATTTCCGGCTGCTGGTTAACGGCCAGGCCAGAAATGATGTGGGGCAGCCCAATGTAAAGGCAGATGGCCTTGCTGAAGGCTCTTACAGCCTTAAAGTGATCTTTGATGATACTTCCAAAGGCTCTATAACCAAGCGGGCAGCCATTATGAAGGATATAAACGGCAACTATACCAATATTACCTACAGCCTGAAATACAAGAAAGGAGACCTGAAGATGAAAATAGCCAGCGCCATACCTATGAATATGGGTATGCCCGCACAACCTGTTCCTCCTACTCCGCCAACACCGCCAACACCCCCGGCAACGTATTATACCGGCACTGAATACCCTTTTTTGAAAACCAATGATTTTCTGAAAACCGGGGACTACCTGATATCAGGCAATCGTCAGTATTTCATGCAGATGGAACAAGACGGAAATTTTGCCATCTATAATGGCGCAGGCCCCAACTTTAAAGGCGCCCAGGTATGGTCGAGCAACCATCATTCGGATGGCCATGATTTCTTTCTGATTATGCAGGATGATGGCAATTTTTGCGCCTACAAAGGCACAGGGCCGGGAGATAACAGGGGTGTATACTTTGCTGCCGAATGTAATGCCGGAGGAAAGCGCTTCATAGCAATGCTGCGCGATGACGGTGTACTGGCTGTATATCATGGTGATGACCCCGACCACCCGGGAATACAAACATGGGCTTCGCGCCGTTAACTCCGTAAAAATCAAAATAAGGACATTTTAATCAAAAAAATAACAGGCGGAAACCGAAAAGCCCTGAAAAGAGTAGGTAAAATAATCGACTTAACAAAAACAACAAAACAATGAAAAAGATCAGTTTTTTATTAGCAGCAATTACAACTATTGGTTTTAATGCCAACGCGCAGGAGAGAGTAAAATTATTATGCCAGGGCAATTTTCATAACCCGAAGTACCAGTACCTGAACGGAGTAACCACCAACGGAGTGGTAAACCTTGCACCCGAAGCAGACCGTGCCCATTCAGGGGCCTGGTGGGAAAAAGTGCGGCTGGGAAGGGACGAGGTAGCATTCAGGTGCCTGGGCAGTTATAACAATCCCAGGTATGTATACCTTAACGGACAAACCGGCAATGGTGCAGTGAACCTGGTAGCCGATACACAACCATCCGGTACTCACTGGAGGGAAATACACCTGCACGATGGCACTGTGGCATTTGAATGCCTGGGGTCGGATCACAATCCAGCCCATATTTACCTCAATGGCCTGACCGTTCCCGGTGGTGTAAACCTTGCAGCCGATAAGCATGAAAATGATGCCTCCGGCACACACTGGACAATAGAGCGTTAAGCTGGCCCTATCTCGTTGAGAGTGGTTACGGATATTGTGAAGGTATCCGTAACTTTTTTCTGACAAGACAAATCTAAACACAGATAGGTACTTATTTTTGAAATTAAGGGATATCTTAAAAGTGTCCTGATTTCTCTTTTCAAATTACCACTTCCACAAATTCCAAATATCATAAATCATGCATACTTCTTTCTCCAGATAAACGCATCCAGCATGTAGTGTGTAGACTGCGGTAATGATAGCAGCGGTACTAATAAAGCCAGCAGAAAATCATTGTTTACATGGGGCAGCCAATTAAAAATACGGAATACACCCAGGTGCTCGTGCCATACAAAGCCATCCCACAGGCCCTCTTCGAGATAAGCCAGCAGAAACAATGATCCCAGAAACACCAATACTCCATACCACATAGAGGATAACCGCCATACAGGCCGGGCAGCTTTCATCTCACCTGCATTACCTGTCTTGCTGATGCCCTGCCACACCAGCGCCATATAGGGTATGCCATGCGATACTACATTGAGCATGGTAAAGGCCAGGTCGCCATTGAACCAGACAATACCGAGGTACCATGAAACTGCAGTACCGGCTATCAGTACATTTTTAGGCAGGTTGAAATTTCCGGTTTTCAATAACCGAAATAATTCGTTGATAACATAAACTATCAGTATAAGTAAGTAAAGAATTCCAGCATAAAACTTCACATTTTCAGAACTGCCAGAGATAAAATCATTGTTTACAAACCAGTTGAAATTGCGGCCTGGTGTGCAATGCCAGTATATAAGCGGATACAAGGTAGCAGAATAGATAACGAGGGAATCCATAACAGTTGACAGGTTATGTTTGGGGTCATCGCGGGTATAGATGCGCATAAAGCCATATTGCTGCCTGATGAAATGAAACACTGCCACATATGCCAGCGCCCGCCAGAAAACAATACCACCAAGCAGGTGCAGCACAAAGCCGACCAGAAAACACATTATGGGTATGGTTATAAACAACTTTTTGCGCCGCTCAAAGCGTGCCTTATCGAAATAGGTATTGTACAAAGTACTATAAACATGAGCCACATCTACAAACAGCACCAGCAATACCCAGCTCATCACCGGCATATCGGCTGAATACCGGAACCTTTCGGGCAGCAACCCAACTACTACCATTGCCAGGAAAGGAGGCAGCAGGATGAAGACACTGTCGTAGACAGCGGTTTTTATCCAAGGTTGTCTGGTGTTTTCTTCCATTAATACTACTGATTTTAATGCAAAGGCCGCAAATAGTAACGCAAAGAAACACAAAGCCAGTTTTCAAGTGACGATGATTAAATAAATTTACTCAATTTTCACTTTATACCTTCCTGTTTTTTTTGCGGTTAAACACTTTGATTCCTTATTTCCTTTGCCGCCCTTATACCCTGATAAAACGCCTCCTCAAAAATAGAAATCCCGCTCAGATCGGTATGCGCAAAAAAGATTTTTTTATTGATGGGCTCTTTTACGGTTTTCCGGCTTTGCCCCCATATAAAGCCGGGCCGCGGGGCTATCATGCCATGCCCCCATACCCAGATATCGGCATGCTCAATACATTCTGTAATACCGGGATGTGCGTGTTCCATTTCTCCGGCAATGATTTCCAGCCAATGCTCATATGGAGTAACCTGTGCTTTTCGCCTTGCTGCATCCGGGGAATCGTTAACCAGGGGCAGATAAAAGGTAAGTACCCGCTTCATACTGTTTTTGAGGTCCTGGTGATTGGCGTCTACATAGCCTACCGATGGCGTACCATAAATTACGTTATCCCAGCACAGCGGGAAGCCCCGTTGCTGCGGCATATGTTTAAGTGTGATATTGGCTATCATCCAGGGCGCATAATGAAAATCATTAAAAGCCTTTAGCCGATCTGGTGCAGCTATTGCAGATAATAAATGCTTATTTACATATTGGGGTGAGGCTATCAAAACCTTACGTGCATTGATGGTATAGCTTTCTTTGCGGGCAACATCATATACCTTTATTGTTACGTCATTCTCCGACTCCTGTATATCATAGGCTAGTTGTGAGGAAATTATATTATCGCCCGCCAGCTTCTTCAAGTTCTCCATCAGGAAACCATTACCCTCCGGCCATGTGATCACCCCTGATGAGGTGCAGTTACTCCCCTTCCCTTTGCGTGAGGCAAAATAATGAAAACCAGCCCATGCAGAGGTGTTATCGAGGTTGCAGCCATAATCATCCTTACAGCCATATTCCAGGTACCAGATCAGGTAGTTTGAATTATAACCCTGCTCTGAGAGGTATTGCCGGAAAGAAATTGTATCCAGTTTTCTGAACTCTTCATCAGCCGATGAGTTATCTAATGGTATCACAAAAGCATCCTTACCATCAGTACCTATGGCTGATTTATAATGATCAACCAATGCCGAAAATCTTTTGAATTGTTCCTTCTCAGCGGCAGGCACTCCGGCTTCAGGTACTATACCTTCCTGCCACAGCCCGTTTATAAACAACCGCTCTTCAGGATCCATGCATAGGTAGTATTCATTGTATACCGGCAAGCCTGAAGCATCAAAGGAGGTTATTACATTGATCTCTTTCAAAAAATCAAGCAACTCGGTATTTCTTATATCCGGAACAGGGATGTAGTGGGCGCCCCACGGATAAGCCGAAACCTCATTTTTGCCATGATGGGCATTGCCCCCGAAATGATCGTCCATTTCAATGAGCATTACATTTTTCATACCATGGTTATGCAGCCATCTCTTGGCTGAAAGGCCCGATATGCCGCTGCCAATTATCAGTACATCAGTAGTTACCTGCCTTGAGGGTGCGGGTAATGAAGCCATGTTTCTGACCAGATGCCCTACCTGTGAATTAGCGCCAATGATGCTCCCTTTAATATGCCCCAGCGGATTGCGGGGTTTGCAGGATGTATACATTCCGGCAGCAAGCAGCCCAGAACCTGCAAGTACTTTCTTAAAAAACAGCCTTCGGTTATATATAGGATCAGTGTGCATAAGGCCCCCAGTCTGTTTCGAAATAATGCACCAGTACCTGGTTATTCAGGCGGTTGATATCAGTAGTAACCTCGCACATATCCGGAGGAAAGAACATCATGTCTCTGATGGTTGCCGCATTGATGTACCGCAGCCCTGCGGGCAGTTCGCCATCATTGCGCCAGCTATGGTTTTTGGTAGCCATCACATATCCCCACTCCCCGAATGAAGGCACATAAGTATGGTAGGGCATGGTCAAAAAGCCTACTGATGCTATAGTATGATCAATGCACCAGAACGACCGGCGGCCTATATAGGGCGAAGTGGATTGTACTACTACTACCCCGTCATCGCTGAGCAAACGGTAGATCTCTTTATAAAAAGAATTGGTATACAGCTTGCCTACTGAATAGTTGCCCGGATCGGGGAAATCAATAATAATGCAATCGTACCGGGTGGTATCATTGCGTACCCAGTTGTAGGCGTCGGTATTGATTACCTTCACCCTTGGCGAGCTGAGTGAATGGTTGTTCAGCTGGGCCAGCATCTGGTTGTGGGTGAAGAGGCTGGTCATTCCCGGGTCGAGGTCGATGAGTTTTATAGATTGGAGCTGGGGGTATTTCAATAATTCGCGCACAGCCAGCCCGTCGCCGCCACCAAGAACCATGGCATTGCGGGCATGCGGCAGGGCCTGCATTGCAGGGTGAATGAGCGCCTCGTGATACCGGTATTCATCGGCCGAACTGAACTGAAGGTTGCCATTCAGGAAGAGGCGCAGTTCCCGGTTGTTTTTGGTAATCACTATGCGCTGGTAAACTGTGCTTTTGCTGTAGATAACCTTATCCTGGAAGGTCATACTCTCGGAGTAAGCCATTATCCGTTCGGCATAAGCGAATCCAACTATAAACACAAGTATACTAATGATTATTATAACTAAAAAGTGGCGCCGGTAACCTCTTGTTTCTTTAAACTTATAGAGCAGCAATAAAGCCACTACTATATTCATCAGCCCGAAAAACAGCGAAGTTCTTATTAACCCCATATACGGCACCAGCACCAATGGGAAAATCAGTGAGGCCAGCAGGCCGCCTATATAGTCGAAAGTGAATATATTGGAAACCAGGTCTTTAAACTCAAAATTGTTTTTGAGAATGCGCATCAGCAGGGGTATCTCCAGCCCCACCAGCACACCGGTCATACCTACAAATGCATAGAGAATGAGCCGGAAAGATTCAACATGCTCAAAAATGGCAAACAGTACCGGGGCACTGCAACCTCCCACAAGGCCGACTAAAATTTCTATTCTTATAAACCACTTCAGCAGATTGCCATCCAGGTACTTGGAGAACCAGGAGCCGATACCCATAGCAAACAGGTAAGTGCCAATGATGGTGGAAAACTGGGTAATGGAATCGCCCAGCAGATAACTGGCCAGAGTGCCTGCAATAAGCTCATAAATGAGCCCGCAGGTGGCAATAACAAAAACAGACAACAACAGCAGAATATGAGACACAATACCTGTCTTATTCTCTGAACGGCTACTTGGTTTCTCCATGATTACTTTAGTACGATCCGGTTTATACGGCAGCGTTATTTATGAAAAAAATACCCGTGGCCATAATAGTGCCCGCCTGTGGAGTTAACGGCATGGCCGTCTGTATTCAGGTTATCATCACCGAATATAAGGGTGCCGGTAACAGCCCCGTATGTATATAACCCGAACGCCAGCAACATGCATACTATATAGTACTTTATATTTTTAAATCCTTGCAGCATAGCTTTTAATCTTTTTTAAGGGTACCATAATCTTTAGCAAACCATTTGCTGTTTTCAAAATTGTACTTGCGAATGAATTGTATGAGCGGATAGATGGTAATTAATACCAGCAACAACCAGAAATTGCGCGCCAGAAATACATTCTGTGTTACTTTAATTGCCACGGAGAGCCCGGCAGAAGCCTGTGGTGTTTCGGTTCCGGGGTAAATATTGAGATGGTAGGTACCGCCTGGCACTCGCGACAGCGTAGCATCCTGGCTCCTGCCGCCTTCGCTCCAGCTGTCTCCGTCGTCATAGCCGTGGTAATAGCTTATTGTTTTATTGATCTCATAAGCCCGGCCATCACCATCATTGACCAGCACCATAGGCAGCTCAATCCAGTTATTGTCCAGCACATCGCACAGCATATCTACAGAAACAGCAGCAGGCCCCTTTATATCAAACGATGGTGTGATAACCGGTTTGCAGGCGCCCCACGATGTAGTATCGGGTTCGCAAATAAAAGAGCCTGAATACAAAGATTTATTTGGTTTGGCAACAAATAAAACCAGGTGAATGAGTAACAGAAGGGCAAGCAGCAATCCGGTAAATTTGATCATCGGCTGCCACCTGGGATAAAAAGTGGTTGGATTAAAACCCGTCCTGTCCGGAAACAATGCGGGATCTACTTCAAACAGCTGTGTTATTTCCTTAGGTGATATATACCTGGCGTGAAACCAGCTGTCTTTATTATCCCGCTGCTCGTTAACCAGCACCACAGGGGCTGCAACATACTCATAGGTAATCAACTGTTCATCATCCAGAATGTTCCAGTCAAATTCACCGCCGGCATCAACCACAATGAATTTATAGCACATATAAAGTTCATAAGGCCGCCCGTCGTCGTAAGCATAGTTTCTTCCTCCCGGTGCCTGTCGTGTTTCGATATGCTGGTTTTGACTCCTGTTAATGATCAACCAGTGGCCATCATATTCAGATAGTATCAGGTACCATTGTTCATTGGGTGCATAAAACAAATATTCATTCCAGTAAACATCATCGTCGGCCTGCTTCTTGGTAATAAAACCCACAAATGTATACTCCTTTCCATCTACATAACCCTTGGTGCCAAACGGAAATAAAGGAGGTTGGTCGCGGTCGGCTTCACTGAAGGTGCGCAGGGTTACCGGCCCGACACTGCTCCTTTCAAAAAAAGTTCCGCATTGCCTGCACCCGAAAAAAGAGCTCTTCCGCCGGTCATAATAGCTGAACTGGTTATGGCAGCTGGGGCAGGTAATGCTGGCCCCGCCAAAGTTAGTTTCTAGGCTGTTTAGTTCATCCATATCACCTGAAAATTTCTTGGTTGGAAATTACTGTTGCATTAAAAAACTGTATTGTTCCTGAAAAAAACTCCCTCACCTTTTCTGAATTATTATTGTTGAAATTGGATAAAAACACATCAAAAGTAGCCAGGTTATACTCGGGCCAGGTATGTATGGAAACATGCGACTCTGTAAGGCAAACAACAGCCGTAAACCCTCCCCCCTGAAAACTGTGGTATACCTCACCCACCTGCTGCAGCGATAACTGATCAATAAGCCCGTCAAACAATTTCTTGCATGCAAGTGCATCATTGAGTTGCTCCGGCGAAGAAGAAAAGGTAGCCAGAATATGTAAGCCGGGATTATAGCCTGTCATGCAATTGGATTTCCTGATTTTAAATGCAGATGCATAAAAATAGGGAATTCAGTAAGAATTCAATTTCTTTCCCTCGTATTTTTAAAAGATTATGGATAAAATACTGCCGGTATTAATTTTGAGTAGTAAATTATATCCAGAAAATATTATCTTTAAAGTGTAGTTAGTTAAAATCTTTAAAAGACTATAACTTTAAAAGTGACTCTCTTACTATTTTTTGACAACCTATCAAAGTTTTATTAATAATAAACACTATGCAACTATATACCCGAACTCTATCAATCCTTATTATCCTTATCCTTGCTACTTATGCAGCACACGGGCAACTTACTGCGGGCTTTACCGCAACTCCATCTTCAGGGTGCGCACCGCTTGTTGTAGCTTTTACCAATACTACCACGCCAGCTACAGGCACCACCTATACCTGGAACCTGGATAACAGTACCGGAAGCATAACGCTTATCAATCCCGGCACAAGCTACCTTACCGCAGGCACTTATACCATAACACTTACCGCCGTTAACGGGGCTGATACTGCATCAGATACACAGTTGATTACTGTTTACCCTGATCCGGCAATCAGTTTTTCGGTAACTGATACGGTATTATGCCCGGGTGTAACCGATACTTTTAGCAGCACTATAGTGAGCGGCGTGCCCGGAATGGTAACTTATCTCTGGTCATCGGGCGATGGCTATACAAGTACCAATAGCTCCTATAATCACGTTTACTCATTTGGTGGTAATTTTAACGTTACCCTGAATGCTACCAATTCTGCCGGCTGCTCCTCAATCCTTACAAAACCAGCTTACATACATGTAAGAACACCACCTACGGCAGGGTTTTCTGCAAGCAATACCCATATCTGCAACCCGCCGGTGGATGCTGTGTTTACCAGTTCGGCAACAGGATCCGGGCCACTTACCTATAAATGGAATTTTGGGGATGGCGGCTCGCCCTCCATGCTTGCCGATCCGGCTCATCTGTATACAGCTACCGGCGCATATAGTGTGCAACTTACGGTTACCGATAGCCACGGCTGCCAGGACAGCAATACCATAACCGGGTATATTAATATTATTAACCTTACCGCAGCCTTTACCGGCCCCGACTCTATATGCCTCCATTCTCCCGCTTCTTTTACCAATACCAGCAGTCCTTACCTGAGTAACATATGGCTGTATGGCGATGGTACTACCGATGCCAGCACAAACGGGTACCATATATACCCTTATGCCGGAAGCGATACAGTAAAACTTGTGACTTATAACGGGTATTGTTATGATACAGTCCGGCATCCTATATATGTAGAACATCCGGCATCTACCTTTACCATAACACCCACAGAGCCATGCCCTGCGCCGGAAACCTCCGTTTTTACTGCTACTGTTTTACCGGGCTCAACGGTAACCTGGGTTTTCGGAGATGGATATTCAGTAATTGGTAATCCTGCCACACATAATTATACTGCAAATGGTTTTTATGATGTGCATATGTATGTAAGCAGTGACCTGAGCTGCAGGGATACCAGTTATAAGCAATACAAAATTTACAATCTGATTTACGACATTAACATTCCTTACGGTGAATTTAAAACGGGAGGGTGTATTCCGGAATCCGTTAGCTTTTTCGATTACTACCTGACCTCCACTCCCGGACCGGGAACTACGGCTTATCCTTATCCGGTCTCCTCTTACGCCTGGAATTTCGGTGACGGGTCGCCGGTAAGTGCAGCAGATTCACCAACGCATATTTTTACTTCGGCAGGTGTATATACAGTAACTTCTACAATCCTTACGGCAAATGGCTGCCGGGATACCTCTCATGCAATAGTATCAGCAGGCATTGCCCCATCTGTTACTTTTACTGCCTCACCAACAAATATTTGCGCCAACAACAATGATACCAATGTTACCTTCACAGTAAAGATTATATCCGGCACACCAGATGATTACCATTGGCAATTTTACAGCAGTATCGGCGCCACTTCATCCACGTCAGGCAGTGACACTGTTCTGCATTACAACTTCAATCATGCAGGTTTATATACATGCACCCTGATTTCTTTTTCAGATGGCTGCTCATCCACTTTTTCAAGGTACAATTACATTACTGTCGATTCGCCTGCTGCGATTATTTATGACAGTATATTCTGTTCGTCGGAAAGTACGGTTCATTTTTTTGATAGTTCGGAGGGGGAAGATTCACATATATGGGTATTCGGAGACGGAGACACATCAAGTTTGAAAAACCCGGTACATGTATATACAGTGCCAGCTATGTATACCGGATACCTGGCCGATTATAATGCTGCAAGCGGTTGCCGCGATACTGCAAATTTTACAGTCAGACCATTTAGTCCGGATGTTTCCATTTCCACATTTGATTCGGCTATATGCAGGGATAATTATGTTGTCATCTATCCGGTAGTACTAAGTGGCACCGTTTTTTACTATAATTGGATAGCAGCAGGGAACTATGCTCAAAACAACTATTTTGATTTTGTTGATACTTTTCACACACCGGGGCTCTACACTGTTCAATTGGTAGTTACTGATCAGAATAATTGTAAGGACACGATTACCAGGACGAATTACATTCATGTTGCTAAACCCATAGCTAACTTCATTGCATCTTCCTCTATAGTATGCCTGCCGTCTCAGGCGGCTTTTTTTGATTCAAGTACCGATGTGCCGGGTACTTTTTTCTCTGTTTTTGCATGGTCATTTGGCGATGGAGGAACCGCTGTAACTGATTCACCCTCCATAACCCATGCTTATACCAATACCGGTGTTTATACCGCAACCGAAATAGTAACTGATAATATTGGCTGCAAGGATACAATAACCAAAACTCTGATCAATGTATACCATCCAACCACTTCATTTTCTGCAAGTATAACTGCCGGATGCGCCTATTTCCCAATTAATTTTACAAGTATTTCCACAGCCAGTGTAACCAGTTATTGGACGTTTGGCGATGGCACAACTTCAACTCTTCCCGACCCTTCACATACTTATACCGACACAGGCAATTACACGGTAAGCCTTGTTGTAACCGATGTTCACGGCTGTACTGATACCTTTACACGCCATAATTATATCAATATTTCCAAGCCTTCAGCTTCGTTTTATATGAATGATTCTGTGTCGGTATGTCCTTATTTTAACGTGCATTTTATCAATACAAGTACAGGTGGTACAACGTATAAATGGAATTTCGGCAATGGCGACAGTTCAATTGCCTTCAGTCCGGCACTTACTTATTCTTCTCCCGGGTATTATACAGCATCACTGGTAGTTACCAACAGCTCTGGTTGTAAAGATACCGCTGCAGCAGGCCACGTAAATATCTTTGGTTACGCAGGTGTTCTCAGTTATTCGCCCGACACCGGTTGCGTGCCGCTTACCGTAACTTTCAATGCGGCGCTCAGCAGTTTTACAGGATTTTCCAGCCTTACCTGGGACTTCTCAGATGGCGTTACCTTTACCGGTACAGTATCAGATACTACTTATTCGCACACATATCTGTTGCCAGGCTCATTTCTGCCCAAACTGATTCTTACGGATACCGGGTGCTCAACACCGAGCAGTACAGGGAAGGACACTATAAAAACAGATAAAATAAATATTGGTTTTAAAGTCAGCCCCAATCCGGTTTGTGTGGGCGATACACTGCTTTTAACAGATACTTCAAAAAGTTCGAGGTCGGTTATTACTGCACGGAGCTGGAGTTATAGAGGCTATACTGCAACAACCGATACCGCCTATGCATTTGTAACCGCTGCCGGCAATGATTCCGTTTCATTAACCCTGACAGATGGCTGGGGATGCAGCTCTGTGCTGAAACAGGATATTTCTGCATATACAATTGGCGGCATTACTATCTTTCCGGATTCGGTTATATGCACAGGTACTATAGCATCGCTAAGTGATACTTTTCCGGGAGGAACGTGGAGCAGCAGCAATACCACCGTTGCCAGTATTAATACCAACTCCGGCGTATTAACGGGTATTGCAGGAGGAGCTTCAATAATTACATACCGGTTAACTGGTGGTTGCCTGGCGACGATACCAGTTACCGTTAATGCCTACCCCAACCCAGGAATAATAACCGGGAATGCAGGGGTATGTACCGGATCAGTTGTAACACTTACTGACAGTGTAACCGGAGGCACCTGGAACGTAACCAACAGCAATGCCATCCTCACGGCACCGGGAATACTGAAGGGCAAAACAGCAGGGAAAGACACCCTATCCTATAAAGTTGCAAATGGCATGTGCGATTCATCGGCCTATAAATCAATAACCATTTACCCATTGCCGGATACCGGCCACATAACCGGACAAAACACGCTTTGCACCGGCGCCATTATAACTTTAAAGGATAGTTTAGCAAAGGGCATATGGACAAGTAGCAATCTACTTATAGCCAATATTGACAGCAATACCGGTACCTTAAAAGCGTTGATAGCAGGTTCAGTAACCATTATCTACACTGTTGGCCCGGATAGCAACGGATGTATTAATACTTCCAACTTTGAAATCATTATCAGTAATATTGATTTTTCGGTAAGCAAAGTTATATCAGCAGTAAAATGCTTCAACGACAAAAATGGCAGTATTGCGGTTAATATAAGTGGTGGAATGCCACCTATCCAGTTACTCTGGTCGACGGGAAGTACAGGTAATACTATCAGTAATCTGGATACTGGATCTTACAGCATCATCATTACCGAAACCGCTACAAAATGCACTGTTGACGATACCTTTATGATAACACAGCCGGACACGATAACTATAACCGCCGAAATAAATGAAGACCTGTGCCGGGGTAGCCAGGGCAGCGTTATAACGAATGTTAGCGGAGGCACCTCACCCTACAGTTATGCGTGGTCGGACAAAAATACGGGAAGCGCTGCTGAGCATTTGCTTATGGGAAATTATGATCTGACAGTTACCGACAACAATGGATGTAGGAAACAAATGTCGTTCATAGTACCGGATACCTGCAATACCATTGTGATCTATGATGCCATTTCGCCCAATGGCGACGGAATAAATGACACCTGGATCATATTCGGCATTGAGAAATATCCGGGTAATACAGTTCACGTATTCGATAAATATGGCGATGAAGTTTTTGCCGCAACCAATTATAATAATGACTGGGAAGGTAAGGGTAAAAACGGCCCGCTGCCAGATGGCACTTATTACTACCTTATAAAACTGAATGCTGCAAATGTTGCGGGCGGAAAGAATTCATTTACCGGTTCTATATTGATAAAACGATAAAAAAGCATTAATTTTAAGTTGTAAAGTTAATTTTCAGAAAATAGCGTCCATTTGGCTACCACCGGTTTGTTAAATTAACATTCCGAAGGGACTAATATAAATATAAACATGAATCTGTTTACCCGATCAATTTTTACAATACTTTGTATTGCCTTATCAGTACTGACTGCCAAAGGGCAAGTATCCGCAGGCTTTACCTCCTCGCCTGCCAGCGGATGCGCTCCGTTGGTAGTAGCTTTTACCAATACTACTACACCTGTAACAGGCACCACTTATTCGTGGGACCTGGGTAATAGCACAGGTATTATAACCCTTACCAATCCCGGAACAAGTTATTACACACCGGGAACCTATACTGTTACACTTACTGCTACAAACGGCTCGGCTACAAGCACAGTTAAGCAAGTCATTACTGTATTTCCATCTCCAGCAGTAAATTTTACGGAGTCGGACACGTTGATTTGCCCCGGAGCGCCTGTTACCTATACCAGTACCACTGTTGCTGGAGTTCCCGGCCCGGTAATTTATCTGTGGTCCTTCGGCGACGGCTATACCAGCACCCTTGCAAGCGTGGCTCATGCCTACTCCTTTCCGGGCTATTTCAATATTACCCTTGAAGCAACCAACTCAGATGGCTGCTCATCCACACTTACCAAGCCGGCTTTTCTGCATGTGCGCAATCCGCCTTTGCCTTTATTTTCTGCGGTAAATACCCATATCTGCAATCCACCGGTCAATGCAAATTTCACCAATGGAGTTACCGGCGCCGGACCATTTACCTATCGCTGGAATTTTGGTGATGGCAGCCCTTATGGTACTTCTGCCAATCCGGTGCATTCCTATTCCGCTCTGGGCTTTTACAATGTTCAGCTGATGGTAACTGATATTCATGGCTGTGAAGACAGCAATACTGTGACCAGCTACATAGATGTACTGCACCTGATAGCCTCATTTACAGGGCCAGACTCTGTATGCGTTAATTCGCCGGTAACTTTCACCAATACCAGCAGCCCCTATCTTTCCAAACAATGGCTTTATGGCGACGGAGCCATGGATACCAACATCACAGGCCACCAGATTTATCCTGCCGGTGGCAGCGATACTGTAATGCTTATTACCTACAACGGTTTCTGCTATGATACTGCAAAGCATCCTATTTATATTCAGGCACCTGCACCTGCCGTTGCCATCACTCCGCCAATTCCGTGCCCTGCGCCGGAAACATCATTTTTTACAGCCACGGTTGTACCCAATTCTACTGTATCCTGGAATTTCGGCGATGGACATACCGGGACCGGAATTACAACACCTCATACTTATGTAGATGATTCATTTTATTTAGTTACAATGATCAGTATCACCGATTTAGGCTGCCGGGATACCGTAATTGACAGTTATTCTGTTTATAATATCGCCTATGGAATAGGCCATTCTAACCCTGACTCTTTGGGTAGTTGTGTGCCCTATACTATACACTTTTATGAATCAACTACCACTACAACGCCTCCTCCTTTCATTATCCCCCCCGTACATCCATATCCTGCTTCATTTACCTACTTATGGAATTTCGGCGATGGCTCTCCCTTAAGTACTTCAGCTACACCTACCCATACCTATACTGCCCAGGGTGGCTGGATAGTAACCTTAACGTTCCATTCTTCCAATGGATGTACATTCGTTACTCATGACAGTATACCGGTGGGCATAAAACCAGATGTTACCTTTACTGCCAGTCCTTTGCATGCTTGTGAGGATACTAACAATATAACATTCATTGCTACAACTATTTCCGGTGATCCACAATACTATTATTGGTTGGTAGGCATTGGTGATTACGGAACAAACCCTACTACAAAAGGCGATACATTGAGCTACCATTATTTAATACCTGGGCTTTTTTCCGATACAATGATCGCTTATAATTATGGCTGCCCAGATACTTTTATCAGGCATAATTATGTACAGATAGATTCTCCAAACGCTAAAGTTTTTCCGCATATTAATTGTTCCCCGCCAAACTCGGTCAACTTTATAGACAGTTCGATGGGCGATGACAAGCGAATTTGGTTTTTCGGAGATGGAATAACCGATAGTACCCGGTATCCACTGCATTTATATTCTTCCCCGGGGGTGTATGATGTTGTTTTTACTGACTATAACATTCACAGCGGCTGCCGGGATACCAGTAAATTTACCCTTGATCTTACCCGGCCAGTAGTAACCTTCTCAACATCCGACTCTGCTATATGCCGCGATGGTTTTGTTATCCTCAATTCCTCTGTAACAGGTTATGCCTCCTATTATGAATGGTTTGCCGACGGGGTATCAACTGATTACAATAACTTCAATTTTGTGGATACTTTTCATGCCACTGGCTACTTTACCATATTGCTGGTGGTGCATGATGTGAATGGATGTCCGGACTCCATAAAAAGGGTTAATTATATACTTGTGGCAAAACCCGTAGCCAATTTTACTGTATCGCCCGCAAATATATGCCTGCCTCAGGGTGCAACTTTTACCGATGCCAGTACTGATGTGCCCGGCACCGTATTGCAACATTACAGCTGGTCTTTTGGAGACACCACTGCTACCGTTTCAACCACTACACCTTCAGTCGGCCATACCTTTACTGCCACAGGCACCTATACTACTACCGAAATTGTAACAGACAATATTGGCTGCAAGGATACTACTATGCTCACCCTGGCCAATGTATTTCATCCGTTTGCTGCATTTATAGCCTCAACCACATCCACCTGCGCCTTTACACCTATTTCCTTTTCATGCTATTCCTACCCTATTGTAACCTGGTTCTGGGAATTTGGCGATGGCGGCACATCCACTCTCAAAAACCCCATCTATGCCTACAGCGACAGCGGCACTTATACTGTTCGCCTTATTGTAACCGATGTGCATGGCTGCACCGATACCGCAACCATGCTCAACTATATACATATTTCAAGGCCATATGCTTCCTTTACCGAAGGCGATTCGGTAGCATTTTGTCCGCCGTTTACGGTCCATTTCACCAATGCCAGTACCGGCGGTCTCAGCAATAAGTGGCTGTTTGGCAATGGCGACAGCTCGGTGGCTGCTAACCCGACGAATATTTATACTGCACCGGGTTATGACACAGTAAGGCTGATAGTTACCAATGCTGCCGGGTGTAAGGATACGGCTGATTCGAGACATGTAAAAATTTATGGCTATGCTGGCGCTTTCACCTACAGTGCAGACTCAGGTTGTGCACCCTTCCCGGTTACTTTCAATGCCAGTCTCAGCGAGGTAGCCGGACTGTCTAATATCACCTGGGACTTTTCGGATGGGATTGTTGTAACGGGGTCAATTACCGATTCGGTTATAAGCCATACTTACCTTTACCCGGGCTCATTTATCCCGAAAATGATCATCAATGTATCATCTACGGGATGTGTGGATACCAGCCTGGGAGCAGCACCTATAAAAGTTGATGGCGTTACTAAAGGATTTACCGCCACCCCCGATCCGGTATGTATCAATAATACCCTCACGCTGGCCGATACTTCTGAGAGCTACTGGTCGGATATTACCTCATGGATCTGGAATGTGAATGGTACAACCGACTCAACAGATACAGCCTATGCCATTTTCACGTCAGTTGGCACCTATAGCGTTACACTTCAGGTAACTGACGGCTGGGGCTGCAGTGCCACAGACACAGGTTCGATAACAGTTATTTCAATCCCGGGTATAACAATCAGTCCGGATTCAATAATCTGCACAGGTGCCACTACTCATCTCAGCGATCCTGCACCGGGTGGTAACTGGTCGAGTAGCCACACCACTATAGCAGTGGTTGGAAGCAGTTCAGGAATTGTGACCGGAATAACGGGAGGCAGTGCAATAATTACCTATGGCCTGACTGATGGCTGCTCAGCTACGGCTACAGTTACAGTGATTCCTTATCCAAACCCCGGAATAATTACGGGTAAAACAGGTGTTTGTGCTGGCGATACAATCCAGCTGACAGATACAACTGCGGGAGGTACATGGAGCATCGGGAATGGGAGCGCATCAATCAGTGCAACTGGTTTAGTTAAAGGTATTACAGCCTATACAGATACCGTTTTTTATACTTTAGCTAATGGCCAGTGTGATTCAACAGCGATGAAAATAATCAGGATTAACCCGCTGCCCAACCCCGGTACCATAGCAGGGCAAACCATGATTTGTCCCGGAGCGGTTATTACACTCACAGATAGTACACTTAACGGCCGCTGGACCAGCGGCGATACAACCATTGCAACTGTAGACAGCCTGACCGGTGTAGTAAAAGCTATAACCCTGGGCACAACTGTAATTACTTATACCACTGCGCCTACTGCATTTGGCTGCTTCAGGACAGCCGTCTTTCCGATTGATGTAATCAATACTGATTTTACCATTACCACCAATATCAGCCAGGTGAAATGCTACAACGACAGTGATGCCGGAATAAGGGTAATCATCAGCGGTGGCAAGCCTCCGTTCGCTTATCTGTGGTCGACAGGAAGTACAGATAGTTTTATTACCGGGCTCGATACAGGGAACTATTCGCTGATGGTGACAGAGAAAACCACTGATTGTATTGTATATGATAAAATTGTAGTTACCCAGCCAGACACGCTGCAGATATCTGCGGATATAACCGAAGATGTATGCCGGGGCAGTAAGGGCATTATAGCTGCAACAGTAAAAGGCGGAACACCACCTTATACCTATCTGTGGAATGATAAACAAACCGGCAGCAGCATATCCGGACTGCTCACCGGCAATTATGAGTTATCCGTTACCGATATTAACGGCTGCTCTAAACAGATGACCTTCCCTGTACCCGACACCTGCACGCAGATCATCATCTATGATGCCATATCACCCAACGGAGACGGCATCAACGATACCTGGAACATTCTCGGCCTGGAACTGTTCCCGGCCAATACGGTGCAACTTTTCGACAAATGGGGCGATGAAGTATTCTCAGCCACCAACTATAAAAACGACTTTGCAGGCAAGGGCAAAAAAGGTGAACTGCCGGATGGCACTTACTACTACCTCGTGAAACTGAACAGCAGCAACGCACCGGAGGGGAAAGGGAGTTTTACGGGTTATTTGATGATAAAACGATAAAATGGATTTTATGAACGGAAAATATTCAAATAAATCGCTGCCACTGATCGATGTGTCCCGCTTCGTCCTATTCTTGCCGGGCGTCCCGCTTGTGAATGAATTTATCGGAAGCGAGACGCTTCCATATATCAGGAGGAAGCCATACGCTCCGACCAGTTTACCATTTTTATTATGGCTTGTCATATTATTATTGCCATTAATCGCCTCCGCCCAAAGCGATCAGCACTACACTATGTTTATGTACAACAAACTGCTGTATAACCCCGCCTATACCGGCAGCAGGGATGTAACCTCGGTAAATGCCGATTACCGCGATCAGTGGAATAACATTGATGGAGCGCCTAAAACAGCCAATATCTCTATTGATGCACCTGTGGGTAGCTATATGAAAACCTTCCGCAAAGTTGCAGTTGGCTTCAGCCTTACCAACGAAACCCTGGGTGTGGAGAACAATACCACTTTTAAAGCTTACTATGCCTACCGTATTAAATTCAATCAGTTCATATTGTCGCTGGGCCTCAGTGGCGGGGGTGATTTGTACAGCGCCAACTACAGCAAGCTCCATATTTACCAACCCAATGACCCGAATTTTGCTGCCAATGTAAGTAATAATTTTCTGCCCAATTTCGGTGCGGGCGCTTATTGCTATGATGATAAATCTTACATCAGTTTGTCGGCTCCCAACATGCTGCAGGATGCATATGATAAGAAGAACGACAACGTAAATAATAATATAGCCAGGCAAACCAGGGGAATATATATGGGTGGCGGCCACGTTTTCACCTTAAATGAAACGTTCAAATTGCTGCCCCAGATATTAATCAGGTATGCGAGTGAAGATGCCTATACGTTGCCAGTCAACTGTGACTTCAATATATCAGCCATATTTATGGACCGCTTCCTGCTAGGCGCAACATACCGGACAGATAAGTCGTTTGAAGGGATAGTGCACATACAGGCTACCGAGCGCCTCAATGTGGGCTATGCCTATGATTATGTAATTTCTGCACTTAACGGGTATACCGGCGGCACACATGAAATTGTACTGGGCTACGATATTGTGAAAGACAACTCCAAATTCCAGACGCCAAGATTCATCAAGAAATTTTAACCCATTCTATCTAACCCGAAATGCAAATGACACGCCATCTTCTCATCCTTTTTTTCCTGATTTTCCTGAATTCTTTTGCTGATGCAAAAGAGAATAAAGACCTCATGAAGGCCAGCTACTACTACAACCATTTTGCATATGCTGAAGCCATACCCTTCTATGAAAAAGTAGCTGGTGAAATGAACGACCCCGTTATTTTTTCGCAACTGGCCGATTGCTATTCTGTAACCAATAATCTGCAGAAATCGGCCGAGGCCTATGCAAAAGCAGTAGCATTACCGGGCTGCAGTAGTGTAGTGGTAATGAGGTATGCGCAACTGCTTATGCAATTAACCCGGTATGATGAAGCCGCCAAACAATTGAATGAATATCTTAAAACGAATAAAACTGACCTCAGGGCGGCCAATATGCTTGCAGGTTGCAACTCTGCTCAGGGAAGTATGTCTGCTATTCCACAGGGCGTTACCACCCTGCTTCCCTTCAACTCTGATGGCTCTGAATTCGCCCCGACACTATGGAAGGGCAAACTGGTATTTGCATCAGATACAGCTATTGACCTGAAGAAAAAAACCGATTTATGGACTGGCAGATCTTATTATAATATCTATAGCATAGCCTGCGATAATAAAGGTAACTGCGGCAATGAACTCAACAAGCTCACCGAAACAAAAAAAATGAACACTGCCTACCATGACGGGCCTTGCACTTTCAGCGGTGATGGCAAATTGATGTATTATACCCGGAGCCGGAGCAAGGATAATTTTCTGAGCAAAAAATCAATATCCAATAAAGACAGTGTGGTGCTGCTGGAGATAATGATTGCCAGCGATTATGATACGACAACCAGAAAATTCAAAACAATTACCCCTTTTGAATACAACAGTGAAGAGTATTCGGTAGCTCATCCTGCAGTGAGTCCAAATGGAAAATTACTGTCATTCTCTTCTACAAAACCTAAAGGACAGGGCGGATCTGATCTGTATATCTGCCGGAATGTAAGAGGCAACTGGGCAAAGCCGGTAAGCGCGGGTAATGCAATAAATACAGAAGGCGAAGAAGTGTTCCCCTACTGGGCTGATGACAGCACTCTGTTTTTTTCGTCAGACGGGCATGAAGGACTTGGCGGGCTGGATATTTATAAAAGTATATGGCACGATAATACCGGAACTTTTTCTCAGCCCGAAAACATTGGCACCCCTGTCAATTCCTCTTACGATGATATCTCACTGGCACTGTTTGCTGATAGCAGAAGTACTTATTTTTCTTCCAACAGGCCCTCGGCCAAGGGTAGTGACAATATATACTTCTACAAAAAAGAAAAGATATATCTTCAACTGAATGTTATAGATTCAATGACCCGCCAGCCCATTCCAGAGGCATCACTGGAAATAACCGCCGATCATGATTCTCATGTTGCAACAGCCGATGTACAGGGTCATTTCTTTAAGCAGCTATATCCCGAAAACAGGTATACAATTAATATTAGTAAAACCAACTACAATGCGCAACAGATTTCTTTATTTGCAAGCACATTAAAGGAACTCGATACCATTGTAAAAACGGTAAGCCTGTACATTCCACCACCACCACCTCCTCCTGTGGTTAAAAAATCAGACACCCTTTTGCCTGTACCTTTATCTTTCACCACACTGGTTGGTGTGCCTGAGGTTAATAAAGTTTATGAAATCGGGCATTTCTATTTTGCTTACGACAAGTCTGATTTAAACGACACCGCCAAAATAGTACTCGACAGCCTGGCTGATTATCTGAGCACCCAACCAACTATGCGCATACAGATCAGGGCGCATACAGATTGCAGGGGTGGTGATGCTTATAACCTTAAACTGTCTGATGCAAGGGCACTTTCCGTAATGAACTATTTAAAAAAGAAAGGCATTGCAGAGCGGCGGTTATCGTATGTTGGCCTGGGAATGAGAGAGCCCAAAGTTCCCTGCCCTATCTGCGAAAAATGCACTGAAGAACAATTTTACCTGAACCGCGTACTGGAATTTAAAGTACTTGAATTATAGTTAATAACGAGGTCTTCATCCTAAACAAAATTATTTAACCGGGTATTATGACTTGCTTACCCGGGATGGCGGATGTCATTACTTCTATTCCGGCAATTTTGTGACTCTGAATGTTCGGATCTCATTACCCTGATCGTCGAAGAAACAAAGCAGGTACACACCCGTTACCAGCTCGCCCAAATCCAGCTGAATGACATTGTATAAGGTCTTGTACATACTGCCATCTATCCGGGTTATGCGCACATTGGCGCCACCACACCAGTTGATATTAATATACCTGGTAGTCGGGTTAGGGAAAATAACGATGCTGCCCGGGTCGCACATCAGGTTTCTTACCTGCATGGAATCCCACCCTTTGCAGCCATAATAGCCATCTACAATTACCTCATAAACTCCCGGGGTTTGCATGGTATAGGTACTGTTTGTAGCGCCGGCAATATTGTGGCCCAGTTCCTGCCACTGATAAGACTGGTAGGCAGTATCGAGCGATAACACATTGTATTTCCGCTTTATTTTTGGTTTTACCTGAACATCGTTTATCGTCACAGGCAATCTTGCCGAATCGGTGCCGCAAGCGTTGGTAACTGCATAAAAGACGGTATCTGTGCCGGATGTAATACCAGTCAAAACGCCTTTGCTTACAGTTACATTGTTATTGGCCACGCTCCAGACACCATATTTAACACTGTCGGTTAAGGTATCGGTATAATTCAGGCATACAAAATCAATTCCATGAATAATTCCTGGGTCAGGCAGCGGATTAACGGTAACTGCATATACTGCTGAACTATTGCCGCAACCATTGGCCACGCTGTATTTAATAGTATCTACCCCACCCGATACTCCGGTTACATGGCCGCCGGTAACGGTTGCAACATTATTGGAAGCGCTCCAGGAGCCACCGGAAGATAAAGAATCGGTAAGCAATACTGTTGCCCCTGCACAAAGTACCGATGGCCCTGAAATTATTCCGGGGCTGGCAGAGATTACCACTTTAATAACTTTTTTTGCGGATTTGGTTCCACAACTGTTGGTAACAAAATAAATTATGGTATCCACACCCGGTGTTATTCCGGTAACCACGCCTGAAAAAACAGATACCAGGGTGCTGCTGCTGGCCCAAATGCCCCCTGAAACACTATCGGTAAGAGTAATGCTGCTGCCCTTGCACACGCTGTCGGGACCAACTAAAGTTCCGGCATCCGGAACAGTAATTACAGAAATTTCTTTGTTAACTGCAGCTGAACCACAACTATTGGTAACCGTATAGGTGCAGGTGTCGGTACCGGTTGTTACTCCTGCTACAACCCCGCCTGCAACGGTGGCAGTGGCATTCTTCATACTCCAGGTGCCTCCGGAAATACTATCCGTAAGCACAATCGCAGAACCTTTACATACACTGCCCGGCCCCGATAACGGCCCTGGAGCAGGTACTGCATTAATGGTAACCGGTTTTATGGCATGGGCGGTGCCGCACAAATTGGTAACGGAATAAGTAATCGTATCAATGCCGGCACTAACACCGGTTATCCTGCCTGCAGCCGATATGCCTGCATTTGCATTACTGCTGCTCCATATGCCACCGGTTGTGGTATCTGATAACAGTATTGAATCGCCAAGGCATACATTTGAAGGGCCTGTAATCGCTCCTGCAGCTGCAACTGAATTAACTGTAACTGCTTTTGTAGTGTAACATCCCGCATGAATATAGGTAACAAATACTGCCCCGGCACTTATACCGGTTACTGTACCAGTACCAGAACCTATGGTGGCTATAGCCGGGTTTCCGGAGCTCCACACTCCGCCGGCAGCACCATCGGTTAATGCCAAAGAGGTCCCGGTACAAACTGTTGAATCACCAGATACAACGGGTGGAGTAGGCAATACGGTAACATTGGCAATTATAAAACAGCCGGTTGTAAGTGAATAACTGATATCCGCAAAACCGCTGCCGATACCCGAAACGTTTCCGCTGGCCGACCCAACTGCAGCAATTAACGGATTACTGCTGCTCCATGAGCCTGCCGGTGTAATATCAGCAAGCAAGGTTGCTGATCCGGTACAAACAGTTTTTGTACCTGATATCGTATCCGGCTGAGGCTGGATGGTGATGCTGCTGAATGTTTTACAGCCAGAGGACAGCAAATAGGTAACGAGTAAACTTCCACTGCTTATTCCTGTCACAACACCGGAAGATGACCCTACTGTTGCAACAGACGGACTACTGCTGGCCCACGTACCGCCGGCCACACTGTCGGTCAGGGCACCTGTTGTACCCGTACAAACCTGTGATGGACCGGTTATAACTGAAGGAATAGCATTAACTGTAACCACAGAAGAAACATAACATCCGGTACCGGGAAGCATATAGCTAATAACTGAATTGCCCGAAGTAATGCCGGTTACCAGGCCACTCACGGAGTCAATTGCTGCAATCGGCAGGTTTCCGCTGGTCCATTTGCCCCCGGGCGAGCCATCAAATAAACTGGTCTCAGCTCCGGCACAAACACTTAATACACCTGAGATAGATGCCGGCAAAGAATTAACCGTAACAGGCAAAACAGAATAACAACCGGTACCCAAAGTATAGGATATCCATGCCAGGCCATATGACACACCGCTTACCGTGCCACTACCGGTGCCAATACTTGCCACTGGCATAGCGCTGCTGCTCCAGGCCCCTCCGGTAGTGGCATCGGTGAGATTAATAACGGAACCTATACATACAGTAGAATCTCCGGATATACCGGAAGGCGTATTATTTACAGTAAGGGTAAACGTTGCAATACAACCTGCGCCGCTGGTATAGGTTATGGTAGTATTTCCGGCATTAATACCGGTTACTACTCCGGTTAATGCACCTACACTATCTGTTGCCGGGGATGCACTGCTCCATGAACCTCCGGTAGTAACATCGACCAGAGCTGTAACTGCACCTTTGCACACTGTATGGCTTCCTGAAATTGCAGCAGGAAGTAGGTTAATGGTGATTATATTTTTTGCAAGACAGCCAGTAGGCAAGGTGTAGAAAATAGTATCAGATCCATTCGATACACCTGACACCAATCCACTGCCCGGAATTATTGTGGCTATTAAACTATTACCGCTGCTCCAGGTGCCGCCGGATGCTGAATCGCTAAGTGTAGCATTGGCGCCTGCACAGATGCTGCTGTCGCCTGTAATAATTGATGGAACAGGATTAATTGTGATAGTATAAGTTGAGAAACAGCCGATACCGGATGTATAAGAAATTGTTGCATTGCCTGCAGTGATGCCCGTTATAATGCCAGTGCCAGTGCCAGCTGTTGCTACACCCGGGCTGCCACTGCTCCAGCTGCCGCCGGGTGAAACATCATGCAATGTAGTAGTTAAACCTTTGCAAACAGTATGGCTGCCGGTAATCCCTGCCGGCACAGGGTTTACAGTAATAACCTCCATGCTGAAGCAACCAGAAGGCAACGTATATTTAACTGTGTCGGTACCATTAGAGATCCCGGTTACGAATCCACTGCCCGAGGAAATTGTTGCAACCGAAACTGTGCTGCTGCTCCATGATCCGCCTGAAGTGGCATCGTTAAGGATAGTAGTGGATCCTGAGCAGACAACACTGTCGCCTGTAATAATCAGCGGAACCGGGTTTACAGTTACATCCTGGGTGGTATAACATCCTGTGGCTGAAGTATAAGTTATAGTAGTAGTGCCGGAGCTCAAACCTGAAACCAGGCCTGTGCCTGTACCTATCGTTGCAATGGATGGAGCGCTGGTGCTCCATGAACCGCCCGTAGATGCATTGCTGAGTGTAGTTGTCGCACCGCTGCAAAGTAAAAATGTACCCGTGATGGATGTAGAAAATGAATTCACTGTCACCGGAGTTTTGATGAAACAACCGGTCGATAAGGTGTACTTAATTGTATCAATGCCACTTGTACCGGCAGTAAGTATACCGGTTGCAGAACCAATAGTTGCTATAGTAGTATTACTGCTGCTCCATGAGCCTCCGGAAGTAGCATCACTCAGGTTGGAAGTAAATCCCGAACAAACTACCGAATCGCCGGTTATTACCGGGGGTGCAGGATTTACAGTTACCGTTTGAGTAGCGGTACAACCCGGCCCGGTAGCATAAGTAATCACTGTAGTACCTGGACTGACACCGTTTACAACACCCGATCCGCTTCCCACCGTTGCTACCGCCGGGGTGCTGCTGCTCCAGGAACCACCGGAGGTAGCATTGTATAAATCTGTTGAAGAGCCGACACATAAGACAGGTATACCGGTTACGGAAGACGGAATGGGGTCTATAGTTAAAGTTGTAGTTACGCTGCAACCGGAAGTAGGTATATAAGTAATTGTATCAAGGCCGACAGAAGGCGTAAGAACGATTCCAGTTATTGCATTGATTGTGGCAATTGCTGGATTACTTGTATGCCAGCTACCACCTATTGTTGAGTTGAATAAATGAGAACTTGAACCCACACATATATTTTCAACGCCAGTAATAGCAGGCGGATATGGATTTACCACCACCGTAGCACTACCCGTAAGCGGTGCAGAAGAGCCTGTTGGAGTGGTAATACTTACTAATGCATAAGTTGCATTAGCGGTCAGTAGCCCGGTATGTAGGGTATCTGTGCCGTTACTACCCAGAACAGCAGTCTGAGGTGATCCACTATTAATAGTGTAAGTGACTGTTCCGTATGGATTGCCTGAAATAACTACATTGGTACTGTCTCCGCTGCAAAATGAGGTAGGGCTTAATATGGTTACAGATGCATAACAACCGGGAGAAAAAGTAATACCTCTGAAAACCTGGTTCGTTCCGGCAGTGGCCAATAACCCTGCTAATGATCCGGTACCGCCATCGGTTATCTTTATAATTGTATTCGAACTGGTTTCTGTGGTGGTAGCATATATTACAGGATGAGTACCGGAATAATCAACTGTAAGCCCGCGGGCCGGTGTACTGTTGACGACATATGAAGAAACAAAAACACCGCCAGAGAGGGTGAATTTAAGAATACCGGCGCCATCATCGGCCACATACATCGTATTTCCGTCAGGGCTTATAGAAAAATTATAAGGACTGGTGGGTGTGCCGGTAAGTAATGTGGCAGATGTGCCGCTTGCGGTGGGTATACCTGATCCTAGTTTAGATATACCTGCATTTGGCGCAGTATTGGAAGAAAAATAAGTCTGCCCGTTAAAAATTTCAATTGCCCTGATATTATTAAATGAACTGACTTGAATAGAAGAATTCATTAATTCAGCTCCATTAACAGGACCTCCGGCAAAATAATTCAGTCCGAATGAAGAACCAGACCGGATATTATTCCCGTCATAAGCTATGCTTGTATTGGCAACCTGCGAATAAGTGGCTGATGAAGACACAGCAAACAATTCCCTGTTATAGGTAGCAACAGAAGAAGTTGCAACATTAGTAGACCCGGCAATGGCTTTATATCCGGCAACAATCAATCTGTCTCTTTCAGCCGATAATTCCATTAATCCCTCAGATGTTGCAGTGCCGCTATTTGTAATAGGTAATGAGCCGCTAGTAGGAAGAACAACCGAAACGCCGGTTGTTGATCCGGTAGTAGTATATTCAATAACAGATAATGGCGTAGCCGAACTGGATAAGGGCGCTGAACCATCGCCGGTTACCAGCACTGTTAAATATCCGGGTGTAAAGGACTGTCCGATTAGGTTAGCCGGCAACAGAAACAAAGAGAATACCACGATTATATTCGAAACGTTCCTCTTGAAATTTTGCAATAAAAAATATTGTTGTATATGTGATTTCATCAAACTAAAATGGCACAAATTATACCTGTTTTGCCACTTCAATATTAAGAACAAATTACCAAATTGTTATACAAAAGGAGGCTTTTCTGTCCTATTCGCGTAATTCATTCATTCTGTTTAGTATATACCTGATTCTGCAACAGCCTTTACTTCAAATGTATCCTTATCCTGAACAAAGGCAATAATACTGCAATTATCTGCCTCAAGCCCGTCTGGTATTTTAATATTGATTCTGCCATCCGCAGACATCAGGTCAACTTTATTTAATACCCTTACCACATTTATATGCGAGAGTTTCCTTCCTTTGTTTTCTCCCCGAATGACATTGGTTTCGGCATGCTTCTGTATCAGCGCTATATTCAGCAGCCCCTTTCTGAAATCATTGATCATATAGCTCACCGCTACTTCGTTATTCATTTTTACCGCTTTAATTTTAAGGTCAATTGCAAACCTGGAGGATAATGCCTTTGAAATAGCTGTTTTCATTTTACCCCGGTCTGAACCTACGAATTCATTTGTTCCATTTACAATAGCCTGAGGAGTATACACTGAAGAGTTTTTAATAATGCCGGAATAGGTCTTTTGCCTTTCTGTAAAATCACTGCTGCTGAATATATCCTTCCAACCAAGGTTATTCCAGTAATCGACATGATATTCCATCACATATACATTGAGGGGATATTCAGCCGCTACCTGACTCAGTAAAGCCTCTGCTGCCGGACAACTGGAACAACCCTCAGAGGCAAATAACTCAATAAGAGCAAACCCGTCTTTATTTTTGTTCAGG
>Ga0364887_10211_pt1 | contig 40361 bp, 33 predicted proteins | sample ExccelJu500001D4_4_FD_206924 | JGI IMG/M metagenome (GOLD analysis project Ga0364887, IMG submission 206924) | Enriched cells from Trout Bog Lake Hypolimnion, Wisconsin, USA - BchlTB.July23.5000.01.D4 | ecosystem: Environmental > Aquatic > Freshwater > Lake > Hypolimnion/Profundal zone | place...
AGCGAATATCGGGGCAAATTTTTTTTCGTTTATCCAAAATAAGACCTGAAATAGTGAAGAATAGCGGTTACAGACTGGTAAATCCCGTAAAAATAAGTACTTTTGGACATTCAAATAAGGATATTGTACCCATAAAAAGGCTATAATTAAAAATAAAAGCCTTAGGCAAATAATAAGTGTGCAAAATCTCAATTTTTCCCATAAATTTGCCGTCCTTAATATAAAAACATAACACAAAGCTGCAATGTCTGTAATTCAAACTATCAGGAATAAGTACGGTAAAATAGCCGGCGCGGTTATTGCGATTGCGCTGATCGGCTTTATTATTTCTGACGCCCGCAATGGTTCTTTCGGCAATTTTTTCGGTGGACGGGAGTCCCAGATTATGAAAGTAAACGGTATTAAAATAGAACCTAAGGAATACCAGTTAAGGCTCAAGGAATATGAGACCCTTTACGCCATGTTCAACAGCAAGGAGCAAAAGGACGACCTGAAAAGGGCCCAGAACAATGAACTGGTGGTGAACAACATGGTTTATGAAACTGTTGTTGAAGACCAGTGCGAAAAGCTGGGAATCCAGACATCTGAAGATGAAAAGAAGGAACTCATTTATGGAGCCAATGCCAATTATATGGTAAGACAGTTCCAGATCAATGGCGACCAAATTTTCATAGACAGGGAAACAAATTCATTTGATCCGGGACGTGTAAAAGGTTTTGAAAAACAACTCGCTGACCAGGGCGCACAAATAGACCCTGCCGGAAAAATCAGGGAACAGTGGGAAATTACCAAGGATTATGTATTGCGGATGAGCAATATCAATAAATTCAACGCCATGTTTGCAGGCGGTGTTTTTGTACCGGTTTACCAGGCTAAGCGCAATGCTTCAGACCAGAATTCGAGCGCGACAATCCGTTATGTAAAAATACCTTTCTCCTCAGTTGCCGATAACGATGTAAAGGTAACCGATGAGGATATGAAAGCTTATATGCAGGCCCATAAAGCCATGTTTGAAAGCGACCAGCCTTCACGCAGCATTGAATATGTTTCATTCGATATCATACCTTCTTCTTCAGATACTGCCAGGGCGCTTGATGCACTTGCAGAAATAAGGGCTGATTTTGCGGCCACCAAAGACAACAAAACTTTTGAAAACAACAAATCGGATTATGTAAATGGCTATTCTGAAGCTTACCTGAACAATAAATCATTCAAATCCAGGTTTGCCGATTCCATACTTGAAATGCCGGCAGGACAGATTTATGGTCCTTATTTTGAAAACAACGCTTATAAGCTTACCAAAGTCGTTTCTAAGAAAACCTTGCCCGATTCGGTAAAATGGAGGCACATTATGGTAAGGGTAAAAGCACAGGGCAAAGAACTGATGAGCGATACTGCAGCTAAAATGAAAATGGACAGCGCTGTGGCGGAAATTAAGGCCGGAGTAAAATTCGACTCAGTGGTTATGAAATATTCTGATGACAATAACCCCAACCTGAAAGAAAAAAACGGGGAATACACTATGGGGCTTATACAGAGGCCAGGGTTGCCCGATACCTCAATGGGTAATTTTATCTTTGAAGGCCCTAACGGTGCATCAAAGCTGATGAAAGCTGACAATCCTAATTTTACTGCATACGAATACATACAGATTGAAGAACAGAAAGAAATAGGTCCATGCTCACAAATCTCTACCATAGTTAAAAACCTTACCCCAAGCGACAGCACGGTAATGGCCATTTATGGCAAGGCGAATGAATTCGCCGGGAAGAGCACCAATCCGGATGAGTTTGACGCTACTGCCAAAAAACTGGGTATGAATAAAAGGCTGGGTGACAATATCAAGGCCAGCAATTTTACCCTTCCCGGGCTTGGAGCTATTCCCCGCGAAATGATCAGGTGGACATTTGAACATAAGACAGGCGAAATCTCCCCTGTTTTCCAGATTGGCGAAGAGCGTTATGTAGTAGCCAAAATGGTTGCCGTACAGAATAAAGGCATGATGGAACTTACAGCCGCCAATCGCCCAATGATAGAACAGAAAGTAAAAGATGAGAAAAAGGGTGAAATTATTGCCAAGAAATATGCAGGAAGCACCTCACTTGACGCCATAAGCCAGGCGGCTAATATCCCGGTACAGCAGGCCGATACCGTGGTATTGGGCGGCGGTTATATCCCTTCTCTGGGCTATGAGCCCAAAGTTACCGGTTATGCTTTTTGCACAACCTTCCAGCCCAATACCTTATCACCAGCCATTAAAGGTCAGGCAGGGGTTTATTTCATTACCGTCCTTAACCGTAATATCAAATCGGCTGATGACCCCGCAATGATGCAGATGATAGCCCAGCAGCGCTATATGGCTGAAAACCAGCTGCGGAACCAGATAAGCCAGATGATGCAGCAGACAATAGTAAAAATGGCTGATGTGAAATACAATGTAACGGCATTCTAAGCTAAAGAATAAGTCAGGTTATAAGGAAAAGGGTTGTTTCACAATGTTGAAACGACCCTTTTTTTTGGTAAAAATTTTAATTTTAAGGAATTTTGAAAAACTATTTATAATTTGGTGGTATGGCTGAGCGTATCATAACTCTTTTTGGCGAAGAAATTGTTCCTGAGCAGGTTATAGCGCCTGTGAAGGTCCGCACAAAGAAAAAGAAAGAGGATCATAAAACAGGTGAAAATGCGGAGACAGGAACCGCAAACGAAGAAACTGAAGCGGAGGATAAAAATGCCGCTACGCCGGTAAAAAGCCGCAAAAAGAAGAAAAAAGAGGAAGAAAATGCAGGAGAATCCCGGGAAACAGATGGAGGAGATTCGAACGTAAAACCTGCCATAAAGATAAAAGAGAGGGAGGAAAAAAAGGAAGATTTTGTATTGCCTGAGGAATGGAAGGGCGACAAAAAATACTATACCATAGGCGAGGTAGCCGAATTATTTAAGGTAAAAACATCGCATATCCGCTTCTGGACAAATGAATTTAATATCAAGGTGCGCACCACCCGCAAGGGCGACCGGCTCTATGAGCCGGAAAAAATACGAGAATTGAAGGCCATATACCACCTGGTGAAAGAGAGAGGATTTACCCTATCAGGCGCCAAGGCGAAATTGAAATCGCAAAACAAACTGGATGTTGAAACCATTGACCTGAAATCGGAATTGCTGGAACTGAGGAAAAAACTGGTGATCATAAGGGATAATATGGTTTAATAGTATTTGAGGATTTAGAATATCCCGGTAACTCTTTTCTGAAAATTTTGCTGAATTTTTTTGCTTAAATCCTTCAATTCAAAACAATGAGCAGGTTAGTCTTTTTATTTCTGATGATTATGAGTTTAAGCGCAGGGGCCCAGAGTGGCCATTTCAAGGTTTTTAAAGATTCGGTTGATGGCGGACAGGTTTTTAACGGGCCTGTTACCTTTTCCGACCTTAACAAAGAAGCATCCTTTACCTGGCTTAGCAGCGGCTATGATTTATATGACCCTGATGGAAAAACCATCGAAAAACTGCAGGGAAGATTGAAGAACTACTCTATAGTGGTATTCCTGGGTACCTGGTGCGATGATTCGCACAACCTGGTGCCCAAACTGGAGAAGGTGCTGGACAAGGCCGCTTATCCTTATTCAAATCTCACCATGTATGGGGTGGACCGGGGTAAAACGACCCTTAACGGTGAAGACAAACAATATGGCATAAAACTTGTGCCAACCATTATATTGATAAATGAAGGCAAAGAGGTGGGCAGAATTACAGAATCTGTGAGTAAAAGTATAGAGGATGACCTTGAAGCGATCATAGAAAAGGATGCTTTGCAAAACAAGTGAGCATTAGTGTGAATGTAAAAATAAATACTACATTTCACTTGTTCTTTAGCATCCATTCAAGGTCATCGGCTTTTAGAGTAAATCGGTAATTCTTCCAAGTTTGGTTATCCTGCAAAATAAATCAAATACTTATTTTTGCACTCAAAGCAATATCTTTGATTGATAAACAAAAATGGAATACCAGGCTGACTATATAGTAACCCAATGTTATGGAAATGAAGGGGTTTTTCTGGAATGTGCCTATGCCCTTCTTTCTTTTTCGCGCTTATACAGTCCCATTGAGCTGGAACACCTGCAGATATGGATTTATACCGACAATCCCGGCTGGTTCAGGGCATTCAGGGATTGCTCGCTGCCGGTGCATTACAGGGCCATTGATGAGGCTCAAATAAGGGAATGGCGGGGCCGCATAGATTTTGTGCACCGTGTGAAGATTGAAATACTGAAGGATTTTACCAAGGACCGGAATGGCAATATACTCTATGTGGATACCGATGTGATTTTCACCCACCGCATTGATGAAATGTTGAAGAATATAGGAGATGGCAAACTATACATGCATGTGAATGAAGGTATTGTGAGCCATAAGGGAAACCCGATTTTAACGAAACTGGACTGGTACCTGCGCGAAAATTCACTGATGAAGGTAAATGGCAGGCCCATCAATGAACTGGCTATGTGGAACGCCGGGGTTCTGGGTTTTAATACCAGGTACCGCTACCTGCTCGATGAGGTTCTTGCATTTACCGACAGCGAATATCCTGCTTTTCCCAAGCATATCATAGAGCAATTTGCTTTTTCGGTTTTTTTCCAGCAGACAGACATGGTGAAATGCGCTGCCCCCTATATATTGCATTACTGGAACCTAAAGGAAGCCCGGCAAGTACTTGCTTCCTTTTTCAGTCATTTCAAGGCCAAATCGTGGGACGACCTTGTAGCGCTGAGTGGCCTGATACAGATACCCGTGCTGATGCAGGATAAAATAAATTTCCTCATGAACCTGGGCCTCATCTCCAAACTGGGTAGCCAGAAATGGCAGCCCCAGCAACCAGACTGGAATGAATTGTTGAGACAATTATAATATTGTTATAATGTTCCTGCGTTTCCGTAGTTTTTCCACCGATTTTGGTGTTTTCACCCATATTGCCTGGAATTTTTACGATTCAATTAGAGTTACAAAAAAATGAATATCTTTGAATATCAGTTTACATTTGCTCTTCATCAATATTCAGTCTTATGAAAAACCTTTTTATCCATATTTTTTTCCCCGCGTTTATTAGCTGCAGTCCGCTTTTGCTTAAAGCTCAGGCACCGGCCTGGGTTTGGGCCAAAGGCTCAATAAGCCCTTCAGGGACGAGCCAGGCAATGGGTAGCAGCATTACCACTGACCGTAATGGAAATACTTATATTACAGGATACTTAGAAACACCAACCATAGTTTTTGGGCTGGATACACTTTACCTCGCTAATGGCGGTTTTGATGACTTATTCCTGGTAAAATTTGATCCCGCGGGCCATATTTTATGGTCAAAAAGCCCAGGAGGAACTGAAAACATGGCAGGAGGCTATTGTGTGAAAACAGACAGATGGGGCAATGTATATATGACTGGTTTTTTTGGTAATTCCGGTATCATTCTTGGTCATGATACCTTAATAAATGACAGTGCCGGTACGGATATGTTCCTCGTAAAATATGACTCATCGGGTAATGAATTATGGGCCAGGTGTGCAAAAGGGAGTATAGGCGGCGGGTATTCGGTTGACATAGATTCTTTTGGAAATGCCTATGTAACCGGTGAGTTCTCTGATGCCAATATTGGTTTTGGGAGCTTTTTACTCAACAACGATACTACCGGTGGATATTCAAGTGTTTTTTTAGTGAAATATGATTCAGCGGGAAATGTCGTTTGGGCTAAAACCCCACATGGTTACAGGGGCGCATTTTGGTTTGTGGCAGTGGGGCATGCCGGTGAATTGTATTTCGCAGGTGTTTATTCCAGCAGTGAGATTAGTTTTGGCGGTTATACACTTGTCAATGACAGTGCAGGCACCGGGGATATCGCCCTTTATAAACTTGATTCTGCAGGAAATGTTATTTGGGCAAAAACATTGGGAGGTAAGCTAAATGAATATTTAAATTCCATTGCCTGCGATGAAAAAGGCGACTTGTACCTGGCAGGCGAATTCACCAGCGACTCCGTTAATTTTGGCAAAACTACACTTATCAATTATACCCCAGGAACCTATGATGCTAATTTATTCCTTGCACGTTTTGATTCATCAGGAAATAATAAATGGGCCAAAGGCGCATTGGGCACCGATAACAGCGCCGTTTCCGTGGCAGTTGATGGGGCAGGAAATCCTTATATATGCGCTACTTATTATACCACAAGCCTGGTACTGGGAACGGATACCTTACAAAATGACGGCTGGTTTGTGGCCAGGTATGATACCTCGGGAAATGTGAAGTGGGTGAAAAGTAATGAAACCGTAACACAACCTGGAGGTATAGCGCTTGATGGGGCAGGCAATATATTCGTGACCGGCGGATTTGGGAACACCCTTGTTTTGGGCAAAGATACCCTTTTGGGCAGCCCAGGTAGCGGATCGAAAGTTTTTGTAGCTAAACTTAGCAATTCAGACCTGGGGATTTCGCCGGTTTATGAGGGCCTGCCCAATATGGCGGTGTACCCGGTGCCCAATAATGGCGAAATGAATATTGCCCTTAGTGGAAATGGTTATTCATCTTTATTTATTTCGGATGCGCAGGGCAGGAAAGTTTTTTCAAAAGAACTGAACCCAGGCATTAGCGATGCGGTGTTGAAAATAAATACCGGAAATTTACCGGCAGGTATTTATATGGTTGAGGCTTTGAAAAATGGCCAGTTGGTTGCAAAGAAAATCAGGGTGCAATAGCATGAAAAGTGGACGGGAACCTGGGAAAAAGTATTAACACGGCTCTAAACATTATCATTTTCTTCCAGCAGTTTCATCAGTTGTTTAATCTCGGCAGCCTTTTGATCTTCGCGGCGGTACTGGTAGCAGAGGGCCAGTTCTTCCATCATCTTATAAATAATCCTTTTGGACATTATCGGGGCATAAAATAATTCGTTGCCCTTGGCATTGATTTTTTTAAGGTAGGCTTCCACATCCTTTTGGGTATAGACCATGCCACTGATAGGATCAATATAAAATTTCACCTGGCTTATGCCTTCGGTTTCGAGGCTGAAAAAGCTGTGAAGTGTATCGATATAGGCGAAGATGAACTGGCGGGGCACATCGACGGCGAAAATGGGAATATCCAGGATATCGCAGAGGGCCAGGTAGAGCACACCTATAGAGTAGGCATTGCCCTGCTTGCTTTCGAGCACCTGGTTAATGAAAAAATGTTTGGGCTCGCGCTCAGTGAGCTCATGGCCCTGCAGTTTGTAATAATTGTAAAGAATGGTATTGAATATATTTACCTGTTCAAGCGGGGTAAGGTAATTATTGAGCTCAAGCCAGATATTGCGCCGCATCTGGTCGAACTGGGTAAGGATGGCAGGCAGATTCAGATCGGGATACTGAAAACGGGCCACCAGCAGGGCTCCCCTGAGCAGTTCGGGGTGTTTTGATTGACTCCATTCCAAAACATCCTGCTGCAGCTGGTTGAAATGTACCCGGTGAATGAGCAGTTCTATACGTTCCTGCACGGCCTCATCATGGGTTATTTCCCACAATTGCTCCAGCCGTGGTATGATTTCCTTACCGTATTGAAACAGTTTGGTGGCCACGGTATCATAAACCTCAAGGTCGGGATCGTCAATCAATCTCAATAGGGCGCCTATTTCTTTATTCGACTGCATATTTTAATTCTTTCCCGATTTTATACAAGCAAATGTAAAAATTCAAAAGCGTAAAGCGATAGGAAGGGGGGAAAAAAATTTTTCGGAACGGCAAAGATTGAATTTCCGCTGCCGAATGGGTTTGTACACTGCAACAAGAGACGATCACATGAATAAGAAGGTCTTTCACATTGAGGCGCCGTGCATCATCATTCCTGATAACCTTGAAATACACTGAGGATTCGGATTTCATTGTGCCACCGCAAGGCACGAAGCCTGTTTGCCCACAGGCAGGCAGCCCCAACGCCTGTTACGGCTCATAAACCAACCTCAATACCACCGGCACACCGCCCCCCTCACCCACATATTTTACCATATATACTCCCGCGCCCACTCCACCCGGCAACCACAGGATTGTAGCTCCTGCCATCACCTTATTCTCCATCACTTGCTGACCCTGCATATTATATAGGATTACGGTACCGGACTGAGGGCATTTTAGGGTAAATTCCCCAGTGGTGGGATTGGGAAATAATGAAATTGAGGTTCCATTGGGTTTTATTATTTTTTTCACGACCGTGTTTTGGTTACAACCTTCTATTTCGCAGCCGTTGCTATCGACGCCTAATAACCAGACATCCTGCCCACGCCAATTGGGCCTTGTATAACTACTTCCGGTAAAAATGTAATTACCGTCAGGTTTTTCTGCCATATCTCTTAAATAACTATCTCGCATATTGTCATTAATGAATGTCCTGCTCCATTCTATTATTCCTGCATGGCTTATTTTTGCAGCCCAACCTAAGTTACCCCCTGGAGGATAATTCCAATAATTATCACCCACCACTATATAGGTGCTGTCGCGCAATTGCCTTACAATTACAGGCTGCCGGTGCCCTGTCAAACTGTCGTAAGGAAAGGAAGTAATCCAGGTAATGCGGAAATTGGTATCCAAATGGGCTATATATCCCGGAAAATTTTGAAGGTCAGATGGGTCTGAGGTATATAAAGAATCATACTGACCTATATTTATATAACCGCCATCCATATCGGGGTACAGCTCCCCGCAGTTGCCACCCACCAAGTAGCCGGCAGTGTAAAGCGTATCCCTGATTATATTGCCATGGCTATCAATGAGCAAAAACCAGGGGGTATAATGTAAATAAGGCAAATGAGAAGGTGGCCCGGCATAAGCCCAATACTGGCTAAGAGCCGCCGCCGCTATCTTCCCATCGGGTAATGCAATCACATTAATTATTCCAACAGGTTGACCTGTATCATACTGATAAGTATTCGTCCATAAAGTATCACCTATACTATCGGTACGTATGATATATCCTGAATAATTGGATGGAGTATTTAAGCCATGACCACCTCCTATAATATATCCATTATCCGGCATTATGCTCAATGCATCGAAAGCATCATAATAAACAGATGTGTCAGTATAGGTTTTCAAAAATGTAGTATCACCTGTTGCATTATATTTTAAAATTCCTCCCCAGCCTCTTGTAAATGTACCATAAGCAATTTCAGCAGTAAAGGGTGCCACATAACCACCGACGGGCAGCATTCTCATTTCTCCGTATACCCCGATAAATAAACTGGCGCTATCAGATTGTAAAGTTTTTTTGCTGATTACTGTATTCCCATCTGCTGATATGTGCAAATTAAATAACGCCCATGGATCACCATGTGAGTTTATATCCATACCAAAAATAAAGTAAGTGCTATCCGGTTCAGTAAAAATATCATAACCCCAATCTACAGTTGAATCAATATCATATAGTTTTTGAAAATATTGGGAAAACAGTGGTACAGTTATTAACTGCACCACTGTTAATAATATCCAATTTTTTAGATTCATAGAAAACCAAGATTATCGATACGGGGATTATTTTAGTTTTTGTTGTTCCATCGCCTATAGTTCGCAAGGATGAAAAAGTGAATCGTTTTAACTTTGGTTCGACCCCGATGGAGTCGAACAAGCACATCACTAATTTATGCCTTGCTCAGTACAAAAACCGGGAAACAAGTGACCATTGAAAATTGTCTAAGTAAATTTATCAACAATATCTGAGACTTCCCTGAATTTTTTAAAAATGTCTTACGGGATTTATTTCCTGTGTTCTCTTTTTTAAATGCCACATGCATGCGATTCCCGAAATTTACATTTGTAACTGTTTAATTTCTTAACATTTGTTTCTATCTTGCCAATATTTAATCATTGAACCAGCCAAACTTGTGAAAAGCCTGTATATAATCGCCATTTGCCTGCTTTGCTGTGGTTCAGTATCGGCGCAGCAGGGAATAAGTGATCTTCTTGGCCAACTGGGCCGCGCCACCGGCGACTCACAGAAAATAGCCGCTTATAAGAAAATCATTGTCTATTATTCCACCACCAATCCCGATTCTGAAAATTATTATGGCAAGATGGCCATACAATATACCATTGACAGAAAATACAGACTTGGCGAGGCCCTGATTACAGCCCAGCTTGCTGTAATTGATGAAAACCAGGGACAGGTGAATATAGGCGAAAAAAGAGCAAGATATGCGCTTGGGATATTCAGGGAACTCAATTACCTGCAAGGCGTAGGCGAAATGCTTCACAACCTTGGTTCACTCGAAGCGGGCAAAGGCAACTTTGATGTAGCCATGAAACTTTTTTACAGCGCCCTTAAGGTATATGACACCGTGACTGACTATCATGGCCTTATGATGGTTTATATGAATATGGGAAACCTCTATATGGCACATGGAGATAAGGAAAATGCCTGGAAATACCTTCTTAAAGCTAAAGAAACCAGCAAACTCACGCCACTTTGCGATGCATCCATATTCCTTTATAATAACCTGGGAGTAATGAAAGACATGCAGGGAGATAAGGATACAGCCCTAAAAATATTCATCAATAACCTTGCCCTGAGCGATAAGCCGGAATTCGTAAATTCACATACCGAATGTCTCGATTACCTGGGTGAATATTACCGGGAAAACAATAATCCCATATTGGCAGCCACTTACCTGGAAAAGGGCCTTAAAACCGCCCGTGAAAACCGCCTGCCCGAAATGGAAGCCAATATGCTTATGGAAATTGCCAGGCTTAAAGAGAAGGACTTTCCGGATTCTGCGATTCAATACCTGAGATCAGCCGCGAAGATTTGCGAGCAAATAAGCAGCAAAACCTTCCTTGCCATGGCCTATTCGCAGATAGCGGAGATTTATAAACAGCAGGGAGATTATAAAAGCGCACTTGAAGCCACCGAGAAAAAGCTAAAACTTACTGACAGCATCTATAATATAGAAAAAACAAGGGAAATCACCGCCATAGGTTCGGAATTTGAATTTGAAAAATCAAGAGAGCGTATCAGTGAGTTGGAAGCCCTGTCTATGGAGAATGCCATAGAGCGCAATACCAGCCTCATATTCGCAGCGGTTATTATTTTCGCCCTGGCCATTGTGGGTTTCTTTTACCAGAAAACGATCAACCTGAACCGGAAACTCAAAGTAAGGGAAAAGGAACTGGAAGAAAATAACAGCATGAAGGATAAGCTTTTTTCCATAATCGGCCACGACCTACGCTCACCTCTGGCCAAAATACCCGACATACTTCATATCTATGACGACCCTGAAACAACTGCCGAAGAAAAGGAATTCATGTTCAGCCACCTTAAAGAACATACCAAGGCTTCGCTTGAGACACTGGATAAGTTGCTGTATTGGGGAAATTCGCTGATGAAGGGCATTCACCTGAACCAAGCCAATATTGACCCCAAACCGTTCATAAAAGCCAATACCGAATTAAAAAAAATAAAAGCGGAAGAGAAGCAAATAACCATAACCGATCATACTCCTGGAGACCTGAAGATCTTTGCTGATCCATCTCATTTCGATTTTGTAATACGGAACCTGCTTGCCAACGCGCTTAAATATACATTTGCCGGAGGAAACATAGACATTAATGCCGATTCGAAGACCCAACCCGGCTTTGTGGTTTTTTCGGTAGCGGATAATGGCACTGGAATTGCTGAAGAAAACCTGGGAAAAATATTCAGCCCCATAGTGAGCACAGAAGGAACAGCCATGGAAAAAGGAACAGGTATTGGGCTCATGTTGTGCAAAGAATTTGTTGTAAATAATGGCGGAAAAATTTGGGTGGAAAGTATGGAAGGAAAAGGAGCCGTATTTTATTTTTCTTTAAAAAGAGGGGTGTAAAAATTTCAAATAAAATCCTTATATTTGAACATAAAAACTATAATAAAATGAAAAGCAAAATCATCATAGCTGCCGCCTTATCCTTAACCTTATTCAATATGGGATGCAGTAAATCTACGTCAACAGCTATAATAACAGGTGATGTGCTTTTTGTAAACGGCTGTGTGGGGGCTACAAGCCTCAATGCTGTGGTGAATAATACAAACACGGCCAGCAATATCAACTTCCTTGCCGATGCCGGCCTTTACCTTCCTGTTAACCCCTCATCACAGGTCAATATCGCATTCTACAAATCTTCGACTTCTATTCTTATTAGCAAAACCGAAGAAATTCAGCCAACCAATCATTATTCCTGCTTTGCCGGTGGTTCATCTTCAGCACCCTATATCACAATGATGGGCGATAATCTGTTTTTGCCTTTAGGAGTGGATAGCGTGAAGGTAAGATTTGTGAACCTGAGCCCAGATAAGCTCAAGCTGAATTGTTTTGCCGGCGACCAGGAACTGGAAAATAACCTACCCATCACCACCGATACAACCTATCAGCCACAGTTCCATACCATATTGGCAGGTTCCATGCAATTGGTCATGCAAGATTCGACCAGCAATACAGCAAAGGCGCTCATTGCCAACCAGTTACTTAGCCCTAACCATATTTATACCATCCTTTTTACCGGTACTTCAAACGGTTTTGGGAACAATGGTTATACACTCACAACCATTTTGAATCTCTGAGGACTTTCTAATTTTTAAACTTATTCTTATTCCCATAGTCAAATTATTGATAACCATTAAATTGCGTTAAGAAATTCCTGCCACCTTTTAGGATAAATAAAGACTACAGTAATCAAATTTATTTTTCATCTGAAACTATTTATATGAAAAACCTTATTTTGATTTCACTTATAGCAAGCGCTGTTTTTAGCCTCAATTCCTGTTCCAAACCATCAAGCGGCCCATCGACCAATGCAAGCGTAATGTTTGTACATGGATGCGCATCTGGAACAGGCGCACTCAATGTGCTTGCCACGAGTAATGGTGCAACCATTTCAGGCGCTTCCAATATTGCTTTTCTCCAAAACTCGGGATACCAAAACTTAGCAGCAGGCGCCAACCTGAACCTGGCTTTTAAAGTTACCGGCCTGAATTCCACGCTTACGAACGGAACCGAAACTCTAATAGCCGGTAACCATTATTCTGCGTTTGCAGGGGGTATAATCACCAATCCATCCTTTGTATTTTCAACTGATGATCTCAGTACACCAACAAGTGGAAACGCCAAAATAAGGTTCGTAAACCTTAGTCCTGATACCCTTAACCTCAACTGTTATTTTGCAACTCTAAAAATAGACTCGGGAATTGCGATGAATACTTGTTCAGGGTTTGTCCAAATACCAGCCAATTCCGGAACCCTATTCATCCAGGATATCACAAATAATGGCTATCAGGCACAGATCAGTAACCAAACATTAAGTGCGGGCAAAATATATACTGCGTTGTTTACCGGTACTCATTCGGCAACAGCCGGCAGCCCTTCAGTTTTTACCATCACATTGATAACCAATCAATAAGTAAAGGCAGCCTATAATTTCTACAGATTTTTTATCCTGTTAATAATTGAGGTTGTGGAGTAACCATTTACGAAAGGAATTATGGCTACCTGTCCACCATTGGCCTGAACAAAATCGGCGCCCACAATTTTATCAATTGTGTAATCACCGCCCTTTACAAGTATATCAGGAGAAATCAACTTAATAAGTTCTTCGGGTGTTTCTTCATCAAACAGGCAAACAGCATCTACACAAAGCAGAGAAGCCACCTGGAATGCCCGGTCCTGCTCCCTGGTTAAGGGCCTTTCAGGACCTTTCAATTTCTGCACGGAATTGTCAGTGTTTAAACCCAATATCAAAACGTTGCCCAAATCAGCGGCACGGGCAAGCAAATCAAGGTGACCGTGATGCAAAATATCAAAACAACCATTGGTAAATACAATTTTTTTACCCATCAGCCGCCAGCCCATGCATTCGCGCACCAAAGTCTCCCGGTCATAAATTTTGCGCTGTATCCATTGCAACTTTTCCATCTCTACTTCGGTTGTATGATTGAATCAACAATAATGAAAATACTCCAAAAACAATGATAATAGCTGTAGTTACGGCCCATGCAATCCAACCGAAGGCCTGGGCTGGCACCTCCGGAATACTATAAGCCCCCAATATCTGGGCAACCAGGTAAGTATAAAGGCCAATACCGCCAGGAGTACCTATCATGCCTATACTGCCATAAACGAGCACAACCAAGGCAGCCAGGAAGGACAAATGATTGGTAGCCGGAAGGCATTTCAAACCGATATACAACTGTAAGGTGTACATCATCCATATGAGTACTGTAAATCCTATAAACTGCCACCTTTTCTTCATCAGCAATATAGACAAAACACCATGGGTCATTTCCTTCATGAACCTACCAATTTTATTGTCCTTATGCCTCCGGTAAAATAAAAATAAAGCTAACAATACAACAATAAGACCGACAATTGAAGCAATCAAAACATTCCTGTGCCTTGAAATATCTTCAGAAAGCCTACCTGCCACTTCCATAACATACTTACTGATGACATGAAACTGGGAGAACAGGGCTGCCATTGTGATAATAATAAGACAAAACAAATCGAAAGCACGCTCTGCCACAATAGTACCGATCATTTTATGGGCGGGCATTTTTTCATACCGAGCCAGAACCGTGCATTTAGCAACTTCTCCTGCCCTGGGAAGCAATAAATTGAAGAAATAACCAATGAATACAGCAAATGTGGTATTCACAACCGTAGGTTTCATATCCAGAGGTTCAAGCAAATACCTCCACCTCAACGCCCTGAAAAAATGAGAAAGAAAACCTGCCAGACAAATAGGAAAAAGGTACCAAGGATCAATACTATAAATTGCATCAACAAGCTGACTTTTCTGAAGGTCGGTAAGCTTGTGAAGCATATGATAGACAAGCCATATCCCAAGCCCAAGGAATATGATGTATTGCAATATTGTTATAAGGGCTTTCTTCATATTCCGTTAAAGATACTAATTATAAACTATTATCCTCCCCTGGAAAGATAATAACGGGCTTAAATTTTTTGGCTTCTTCGAAATCCATAGAAGCATAAGAAATAATAATTACAGTGTCACCAACAGAAATCCGCAAGGCTGCGGGACCATTCATGCATATCATTCCGGAACCTCTTGTTCCTTTGATCACATAGGTTTCAAGACGGGCGCCATTATCAATATCCAGTACCTGGACTTTTTCATTTTCAATAATATTGGCGGCATCCATGAGATTTTCGTCGATGGTTATACTGCCTATATAGTGCAGGTTGGCCTCGGTAATCTTTACCCTATGGATTTTAGATTTTAATACTTCTATCTGCATAGGCCGCAAAGGTACGGGTTTGATTGATAAGTTTCTAAGCTTACAAAGTAAAAATTAACAGTATGTAATTAAGAAGTAAAAACCTTATCTGTTACCTAAAAAACAATCAGATACCTTAAAGGGATAAAAGAAAAAAAAGAAAAAGATCAATCGCAAACGATTACCTCCTCACAAATATAGAAAGTTCACCAAAATGGGATAGTGAAATAGAGCAAGCTGACAGAGCGATAATCCAATTAAACCAGAACAAATACAGTTGATTATATTAAACAACGATGACCAAAGTAAATCTGACAGTTCAGAAAATATAAAAAAATAAAATGAACCTATTGCGGCATTTTCCCAATCAGAACGCGAGTCATTCTTTATACCGAAAACTTGCCTCTTTAGCTTCCACAATGGTGCATGGAGGTGTTATTGGCAAAATCAGGAATCACCATTTTTCACAGGGTAACAGGTCAAACAAAAGATCTGAAAACTTTAAGATCAGTTAATACGCCCTGATGTTTTCAGAGTTATAGAAATTGCTGGGGCACTTATAAGTAGTAAAGTGCCAGGAAAGACTCACCAAAGCCATTACATACTGGTCGTAACTGCTGGTATTGCCCCTTTGTTTACCTGGCCTACCCAATGGAGTGGATGGATTAATCAATACGCTCTTGTCCTGTAATATAGCAGCAATAGAACCGGGAGGAAACTTATTAATTCCAACATAGGTACTGCTCACATCATCAAGGTAATCTGTTGTTGTAAGCCGGTCAGAAATTTCAAGGCTAACATTTAACCCACGAGTAATCCAGGCTTTACCTCCAAGCCCTATCGGAAAGCAAGGGCTAAAATTAGTGTACTTCCTACCGGCAAATCCAGCATTCTGTCCTTCGGTCCCCAATGGCTGCAGGTAATATTTTGTACCCTCATAAATGGTATAAGGATTGTAATAAAACACCCCTACCCCACCAGTCAGATATGGCGCAATGCGGTAATTTTCATCACCGGTTATAAATTTAAAGAAATTAAATTCAGCCTGAAGGGCACCTTCAATGATTATGCTCTGGAAATTAAGGTTACGCTCCATTTCATAAGCATCTGTATTGTACTTATCATCATAGCCCACGTGGGTCACATTGGCAACAATCTTTAATGAAATATAGGGATTCATATGTTTGCGGGCAAATAAACCAGCAGCCGGCGATATTGTATGAAACCCATAATTTTCATTGAGGTCGCCAAAATATTGTGAACCGCCCAAGCTAATGCCCATCTCCACTTTTGTAAGGTAAGACTGTGCACCCGAATTCATAAACAGCGCTAAAAAATAAAATAAACCTGCTATCCGCTTCATTTTCGCCTTTAAACGTAATTATTGTTCGTTTATTGCATAAAGACCTTAAATAGGAGAAATAAAAAAAGCTCTGAAATTGACTCAAACCCTATGGCAGCATTCATACAATTTTCACCCGAAATAAAATCCGGAAACATTTTCCAATTCTGTCCCTTAATCAAAATCAATTACCTTTCATCCTCAAATCCGGTCCGGATGATAAACTTTTACTGTCTAAAGCCCTGCTTTTGGCAGGAACTTGACAAAGAAAAGCCTGTAAAATTTACAAAAGACCAATATAATGCTTAAAAAAAGAAAAGAGCCTGAAAACAGGCTCTTTTCTTTTTTTCAATTCAATGAAAATAACCTCAAAATTTATTGTTCTACTACAAAACGAACAACTGAGTTTTCAATACCGGCATGAATATTAAGCAAGTAAACCCCGTTAGAAACTGAATTACTCAACTGGATCTGCTCGCTGATGATGCCATTCCCGGCCAAAACCTTATTGGAATAAACAACCTGGCCCAAAACATTGGTAATTTCAATTGTCACTTCCTGATCAGCTGCAGTAGAAAGGTTGCCTTTAACTGTGAATACCCCAGTATTCGGATTAGGAACCACATTAATATTATTTGCAGTTGCTTTCACCTGCGCCACACCAACATTAGAATTAACAGTGAGTTTAGTACATTCCTGAACAGCAACACTATTTCCACACTCATTATGGCTCATAATAGAACAACATACGACATCATTATTTCCGAAAACATTTCCTGAAAGAGATGCACCGGTTTCACCTGGAAGGTTCACACCGTTGAGGCTCCACTGATAAGATACATCAGATGCAGATAAGTTAGACAAATTAGCAGTAAGTGTGAGATATTCACCGGAAGTAAGTGTAGTACCTGGATTAGCAGTAATATTAAATACCGGAACAACAGGTGCATCAACATTCATAACGACGCTGTTGCTAAGCACAAAGTTTTCTGTGCGGCAAGTAAAGTTGCTGGAAAGCCCGCAAGAAACCGCATCACCTTGAGCAGGAGTGTAACTAAAGGTTGAAGAAGAACCTCCCATACCTACACCATTTACCTTCCAGGCATAACCGGGAGCTGTGCCACCATAAGTTACTGCAGCATTATAGGTAACTTCAATACCTGGACAAACTGTAGAACCTGAAGCAGAAGAAACAGCGATTGTTGGGGTCATGTTGGGGTTTACTGTCATATCAACAGCCTGAGTAACCATAGCCGGTGAAGCACAAAGGGCATCGCTGGTAAGCGTTACAGATACCACATCACCATTTGCCGGAATATAACTGTATGTAGCCCCATAACCTACGCTTGAACCATCAACTTTCCACTGATATACGGGAGAAACACCACCATTAACAGAACTTGCTGTGAATGTACTTGTTGCACCATTACAAACAGTAGTACCCGATGAAGCCGAAATAGCAACAGAAGGAAGAACTGAAGAATTAATATAAACGGTAGCGCTTCCGGACATTGTACTCTGGCAATGATTGATAGAATCAGTTGCAACAACAGTATAAGCGCCAGCGCCTGTATAAGCGCCAAGGTCGAGCGTGGTACCGGTACCTGCCCAGAAGCCACCTGCAGGACCAGATGTGTTATAAACCTGGTAATTTACAAAAGTCTGAGAACCAGTAAGACCAATATGAGCTCCTGTTCCGCCTGAACAATATCCACCTCCGCCTGTAACTGTATAAACATCAGGAAGCGGATTGGCGACGATAATCGCGCTTGAAGCCATATTGCTGGTGCAGCCAAAAGTAGATGTAGCCAAAACAGTATAGGTGCCTGTAAGATTCTGATATCCGAAATCAATAGCACTACCAGTTGCGCGCATTGTGGAGCCTACGGGCGAACCACTTTTGTACAATTGATAAGTAACTCCTGATGGGTCTGAACTACTAAGGTTAACATCAATACCTGCGCTACCTGCACAGAAAGTGCCACCAGAAGAAACCGTATAAACGGTAGGCAATGAATTAACATTGATAGTCACAGAATTAGCGCTATTTGAACTACAACCTGTAGTTGTATTGGTTCCCACAATCCTGTAAGTACCAGCAGCTGACTGGTAGCCAAAATCCATGGAAGAACCTGTTCCGAGCAGCGGGCTGCCCACCATAGATGTACCATTCCATAACTGGTAGGAAATACCCGAATTAGAAAGAGAATAAGTAATATCAAACCCTGGATCGCCAACGCACATATTTCCACCACCCATAACAGTATAAGAAGCAGGAAGTGGCAGGATACCAACAATAACATCGCCATTCATAGCCGATGAACAGCCAGTGCCCGCATTTGTAGCTGTAACTGAATAAACTCCAGCAACGGTCTGGTTGCCAAGGTTAAGCATACCGCTTCCGCCGCCTGCTACCATGCTGCCCATTGCCGTAGTACCATCATAGACCTGATAATTGATTCCAGACTGTGAGCCACTGAGATATATAGCTGAACCTCCTGTACCTGAACAATAACTTCCTCCGCCGCTAACATTGTAAACCGCAGGTACAGGATTAACAGAAACATTTGCGCTTCCGCTCATATATCTCATACAAGAGTTGAGCGCATTATAAGCCTGAGCGGTATAAACACCAGCCGCTGTCTGATTGCCAAAACTAATGCTGTGACCAGTACCTGGAACTGTGATTCCGGTAGCCACGCCTCCGTTATATAATTCATATCCAATACCTGCTTCTGAACTTGTCAAAGAAATATTTACCCCACTCCCACCTGCGCAGTAGCTACCACCACCTGTTAATGGCTCAATGGCAGGAACCGGGTTAATACCGATATTAACAGTCTCAGACATAGTAGTGGTGCAACCAGTAAGCGCAATAGTGGCCTGAACAGAATAAGTACCGGGCGTAAGCTGCAGACCGAAATCAATTCCGGCATTTGTACCGGGCATTATCGGGCCAGGAGTACCTGCAATCATTAACTGGTAATTGGTACCACTTACGGTGTAGCCCATACCTACATGTTCACCAGTTCCGCCAGCACAATAATTGCCGCCTCCGGTAACCGGATAATTAGCCGGCAACGGATTGATAACCACATTAGTACTACCTGTCATTGATGAAACACAACCATTGGTCATATCTTTCGCTGAAATAGTATAAGTACCTGCTGCAACCTGGTTGCCAAAATCAAGCATACCTGGCGCACCCATAAGTGAATCGACAACCATTGCACCATTATATAAATAATATTCTACACCGGTTGCAGAGTTAGCTAAAGAAACATCTGCGCCACCAGTACCTAAGCAATAACCTCCTCCACCATTAATGTTATAGGCCATTGGAACCGGATTGATATTAATCGTTGCGCTACCAGCCAGATTATTGGTACAAAGGGTAAGTACATTAGTTGCCATTACCGTATAGATTCCAGAAGCGGTCTGTAAGCCAAAATTAATATTATGACCAGTGCCGGAAATAGGCGAACCTACCGGCGAACCTGCAAGATATAACTGATAGGTGGTACCCATATCGCTACCATCGGTAGTAATATTTAATCCCATACCTCCTGTGCAATAATTGCCACCGCCGGTTACATTATAAGCATGTGGGAGCGGATTGACAGATACATTAGCCGAACCAGCCATATTGCTGCTGCAACCGGTAACGGAATTGGTAGCCATTACAGTATAAGTGCCAACCGTAGTAAATAAACCGAAATCAAGCGCTGAAGTAGAGCCAGGCATTGTTCCGGCAACAGAAGAAGAAGTTACGTCATAAAGGGTATAGTTAACCGCATTCAATGAACCGTTAAGACCAATATGAACACCAGTACCCGCAGGACAATAGCCGCCGCCACCTGTAACCATATTCACCTGTGGTAAGATATTTACAGTCATTGGCTGAGTTCTCCAGCAGCCAGTTGACATAAGTGTAAATGTAATAACAGGATGCCCACCAGCAATACCCGTAACAACACCGGTTGAAGTGTTAACTACCGCAGTTGATGGATCACTTGTAGTCCATGAGCCAATACCTGTATCTGATAAATTAACATTCTGACCTATACAAACAGATGATGGCCCTGAAATTACCGGTGCATGAGGATTAACTGTATAAGGCACAGTTACCAAACAACCTGTTGGCAAGGTATAAAGAATATTTGCCGAACCAGGCGCTACACCATTTACAATTCCAGATGAGGAACCAACTGTAGCGATTGTAGTATTGGTACTGCTCCAAACACCCCCAGTTGTTGCATCACTCAAAATTGCAGTACTTCCATGGCATACACTTGAAGGACCAGAAACCGGGAGCGGATTGGGATTAACTGTAAGTGGCAGTGTAGCAGAACAACCTGCGGGTAAAGTATAAAGAATATTTGTTGTACCTGCGCCAATACCTGTAACTATCCCAGAAGTACCGATAACTGCCGCAGCAGTATTGCTGCTGCTCCAAACTCCACCCCAAAGCAAGTTGGTGAGTGTAGCAGTGGTACCAGGACAAACGCTGGTAGGGCCGGCTATGGGTAAAGGACCATTATAAACAGAAACTGCTTTAGTACTATAACACCCTGTAGGCATGGTATAAGAAATAGTTACTGCCCCTGGCGCAACACCTGAGCCAACACCAGTTCCTGAATTCATAAATATCAATCCTGTATTGCTGGAACTCCAGATACCGCCTAACGTAGCGCTTGTATAGGCTACCGGAGAAGGATTACAAATATTAGAGAACCCTGAAATTGCAGCAGGCGGGTTATTGAGCACCAGTTGTACTGCTGGAGCAAAAGAACTTGCAGCGCTGGCAACACAGGTAATTGAATCCCTGATCCAAACGGTGGAACCACTTACTGTTTCGAAGTAGTAAGGATTTGTGGCGCCAGCAATATTGGTAAAACCAGTGGTGCCACTTGTTGTTGAAATTTGCCAGTTATTGGCAAGTCCGGAAATGATACCTCCGGATGTACTCACTAAATAAAGATTGGAAGCATAAGATGGAGCACAACCGGCAACTGACGATGCACTGATGGAATTGCCCGAAGGCGCGCCTGAACATGCAGTGGCAGCTGAATAAGTAGCGTTAGTAACATTAGTTACCGCAGACAAACCTGAGTAACTACAAGTAACAATGCATTGGTAGTATGTATTAGAATTAATACCAGTAAAAGAATAGGTAGCATTGGTGGCTCCATTAATATAGGAGAAACCAGCCGAACCATAGGACCAGGATTCCCATTGGTAAGTGACGCCACCTATTGAGCTACCTGCAACGCTCAGAGTAAAAGTAGTAGTAGTATTTCCAGTAGCAGGACTTACAGAAGCTGTACCAGGAGTTGGAGTACCTGAACAGGGGAAAATACCGGTACCTGAAAGATTTATATTAAGAGTACTTAGTGAACCGCCCCCACTAAACTGAGAAACAAGGTTATAAACAGAATAAGCGGTAGGTGCAAACTCTATGTAAACCAAGGTTGGAGAAAGGGTTGGAGCTGTATAAACCGGAGAAACGCTTGGACCGAAACTTCCCGGAGCGCCTGTAAGTGAAACCAAGAAACCTGTAGGGGCCGTAACTGTAACCGGAGCCCCGGTAAGGTAGGAACCAGATACAGAAAAAGTCTGCACAGGAGAAGTAGTACCTACAACGTTTGCACCAAAAGAAAGAGAAGTGGAAGTAGAGGTAATAGTAGGAACAAGAAAGTTTACGACACCATTTCCAGCAGTGGATGAGGCATTGGTATTATAGCCCTGGGTGTGCGTGATGGAATTTACCTGACCACCTGCAGCTGCAGGGTAGGAAGAACCACCACCGCCGCCGCCCCAGCCGCCGCCGCCGCCGCCGTAATAACCAGCGCCGCCGCCGCCGCCATAAGTTGAGGGTGAACTGTTACCACCAGTACCTAAGCCGCCTGCTGTACCGCCGGCATATCCGGTATTGGCTGCACCGCCGCCAACCTGAGAACCGCCAACGCCGCCATAAACAGTAGTTGCGCCACCACATTCCCATCCGGTAGCTCCAAGGATACTACCGCCAGCGCCGCCGTTTTGGCCACTGCCACAGTTATAACTACCGCCGCCACCTGCGCCCGCCACAATAATACGGTTAGAAAGCGCTGTTCCGCCTAAACGTATGTCGGTGCCACCGCCGCCGCCAGCGCCATATCCGTAAACACAATTTCCACCACCATTAAATCCACCGGCATATCCGGTAAGGGCTGTACCGCCGTTAGTTCCTTTCCCACCTACATAAATATAATAAACCTGTCCGGGAGTAACCGATAAATTACACTGAACCCTGCCGCCTTGCCCGCCAGGCCCATAACTATAATAGTCAGTACCGCCATCCGCGCCCTGCATATCAATAGAAACATTTGTCATACCGACCGGTACGGTCCATGTTTGCACGCCGCCGGTATAACTGAAAACAGTTTGAGCATTGCTGCCCAGATGCCATCCGCAAAAAATGGCCAACAGGATTAACAGTTTTGAAGTGTAAAATGATCTCATACTTCTACGTTTAAAAATGATAAAAAACACTAAAAACCATACAGTACTGTGTTGGAAACACGGTACTGTTAAGGGCAAGTTACAATAATAGCTATGCAAAATAGCTGTTTTCCGAAACAATACAAAGGATTGCTACGAATTTTTTAAAAATACATGAAAAAAGAGTTTAGCAAGCCACTACAGGCACCAATTTCTTTGCAATCATAAAGGCAAAATATACAATCAATATTGCCTGAATCAAATTTATAACTAACTATTTTACAAATTGGTTTATTATGCTTTTTTAATAATTCCGCTTCTTTTTCTTCTAACAAATGCCATTGAAAAATGGGTTTCAAATACGAATCACCCCTATATGAGAACAACCCTGTTTATGAACCATTCATATTTGTATGAAACTTTAAAATCTATTGCCAACAGGCTTCGACAAAGTGATCAAATTTTTTACAAAGGGGAATTTATGACTTTGAATATTCCCTATAACAACCCCATTTAACTCTTCACTTACGCACAAAACCACACACCCGAGGGGGTAATACCATAGGGTTGTCAAGTTCATTAAGCTTTAATATGTTCTTCAACCTGAAAATAACCGGTCTTACACTTTCCCAAGCATAAATTAAAACCCAGAAAGTATACAGAAGTGGCGCTGAAATTGTTCTGACATTTTTTTGGGCCAGAAAGGGATTGCATAGTTCAAAAATAAATACACAATACGAACCTCAACAATATTGTAAGGATTAGAAAAATTTTACAGACCCTATTCGTCCCGAAAATAGTTGGGGCAACCTGTATAAAAGAAATACAACCATTCAAATCTATGGAATCATTTTGAAACACTTTCTATTGATAACTGCGGAATTTCATTACCAGGCCAATAGATATTAAAACAACTCCAATTATTGCAATCCAAAGGAGGTTTACTATCTTTTTATAGGTTTGGTTGGCATTCTTAAGGCTATGCAGTTCTATGATATTATTAAGGATGTTTTCTATGCGGGTAAATGCAGTTTCACCTTTTATTACATAATCGTAGGCGCCGTGCTTCATACTATCAATGGCAACTTCTATCTTATCTTGTCCTGACAACATTATGACTTCGGTATGCGCACTAATTTCCTTTATCTTTTTTAAAACTTCGACGCCATTCTGTGCATTCGGGTTATTTGAATTGAGATGAAAGTCGAGAACAATAATTGCCGGTTTCAGACTCAGATCCCTGATAGCGCTTTCGCCGTTATCATAGATTTTTAGTTGATAATCAAAACGCGAGGATATATAATCCTTAAGCATTTCGTTTTGAATTGGTTCATCATCTACCAGAAAAATGTATTGCTCTTTGTGTTCTGCAGCCATAAAAAAGATTTCAACGGAGAAAAGTAGTAGTAAATATCCAAAAATCAAAATTTATACCGGCATTCGGAGATAAAAACAGGTATTTTCTCTAAAAACAGGTATAATATTTTAATAATAATCAATGTTAGCCCTTAATACGCTTCTTCTGCAAGCTCCAATCTTAAATCCATTTCCAGGTTTCAAAACTCCTTAAATCTGCAACAAACAAGAAAACATGAAGCAAAAAAGTCAATACGTAGGCGTTAAATTAGAAAATTTCTTTAACCAAGGTCAATTTCAGTATTATCCCCAATATTAAGGCTTTGGCTAAGCCCCCTGATGAATGCATCATTTCCTATAATAGACGAATTAAGTACTACCTGCTGTAATTCGGCATAAGATCCTATAATAGAATCTTTTACAATAGATGATTCCAGCTTGGTATGTTCGCCTATGGTTACATTTGGGCCAATGATGCAGTGCCTAATATTACAGCCTTCGGCAATATTAACAGGATGGATAATTACCGAATCGGGATAAAAAATGGGTTCTTTTTGCGGATGTTCATCCTCCATTTGCTTCAGCAGAATGGCATTGGTAGATAAAAGTGTAGCCTTTTTACCACAGTCGAACCAATTATTAACCCTGAAGGCATGAAGTGGAATACCGGCTTCGAGCATATGCTGGAGTGCATTGGTAAGGTGGTATTCGCCGTTTTCATCTGCTTTATCGCTCAGGTGGCGCTCAAGGGCTGCGTACATGGCTTTAGTTTCCTTAATATAATAGATACCTACCATGGCCATATTCGATTTTGGTATCAATGGTTTTTCCACCATCCGCACTACCATATCTTTATCATTAAGCTCAGCCACACCAAAACCACGAGGGTCATCGACCTTTCGTACACCTATCTGTGAAACCGCACTGCGAATTGTGGCCTTTACATTATAATCGCAAACGGTATCGCCCAGAACTATCATTACTTCGTCTTCGCCAACTGCTTCTTTGGTAAGCCATATAGCGTGGCCTGTGCCCCGCCTGTCGTTCTGGGTTACAAAAGTATGGGTAATGGAAGGATAGGTTTTCTCAATATAGCGTTGTATTTTTTCACCCAGGTAGCCTATCACGAATACAAACTCAGTGACACCGGCATCAAGCAACTGGTCAACAATTACGCCCAGTATGGTTTTGCCTGCAATGGGTATCAGGGCTTTGGGTTGTGTATATGTAAGCGGCCGCAATTTTGTGCCTGCGCCTGCTACGGGTATGATGGCTTTCACAATATGGTAAGATTAAGCCGTAAAAGTAATATTTCTGAAGGAATAACCAGTATTGGCTAACAGGAAAATAATGTTAAGGCAGACAGGAGTGATAAGGTAGTTATTATCTTAAAAGGCAATAAACACATTCATAAATCAACCAATGGCTTATAAATATATAAACATATCCGGGGATTGCATTTTTGATTTTTATACTTTTGAAACTGTAATTTTGACCTCATGCTTTGTTTCCCCGATTGCAAGATAAATCTTGGATTATTTATTACCCAACGGCGTGAAGATGGCTATCACGATATTGAAACGCTATTTTACCCTTTACCACTTACCGATGTGCTTGAAATAGTGCCTGCCAAAGAAACAAAACTCCATATGAGCGGTCTTCCTGTTATAGGAAGCGCGGCAGACAATTTGGTGGTAAAGGCCCACAATCTTCTAATTGAGCTTTACCAGGAAAGAATACCAAAGCTGGATATTTACCTACATAAGGTGATTCCAATGGGAGCCGGGCTGGGAGGTGGATCAGCAGATGGGGCTTTTATGCTGAAACTTATCAATGATTATTGCCACCTTGGCCTTTTGCCGAATGAGCTCATTGCGCTTGCCCTGCAACTGGGCAGCGACTGCCCGTTTTTTATTAATAATAGTCCGGCCTTTGCCATGGGCCGCGGCGAACATCTTAAACAAGTGGCATTAAACCTCGCTGCTTTCAGCATTCAGCTCATTTGCCCCAGTGTTCATGTAAGTACCCGTGAGGCATTCGGGATGATAAGCCCTCACCCGGCTCCATGCAACCTTGAAGAATTGGCAGGCTTACCAATTCAGGAATGGAAACAATTGATGAGTAACGATTTTGAAACCCCCGTTTTTAAATTGCACCCTGCCCTGGCTGAAATAAAACAGCAGCTATATGACCAAGGCGCCATATATGCCTCAATGAGTGGCAGCGGATCGGCACTTTATGGCATTTTCCCAAAAGGAAAAAAAGCTCTTGTTGAAACCAGCCTCAATTTTAGTGAGCATTATATGGAATAAATACTCCAAATAATTGAGAAACTGAGGAACCATATAAACGAGGGTGAGTATATGGTTCCTGACCAATATATAAGATAGTTGTGTCCAAAAAATAATCCTTATTCAGCCAGCCAAAATAAATCCTATATTTTAACTGATCATTACCTTCCTGCCACAAAGTAGTCAGATGCAAATCTTCGGAAGATCTTTAACCAATTCATAATTTGTTATCGAATTTCCGCGATGTGATAAAAAGAAAATGACTTCCTGCCCTATGCCGGTATCAGCGCATAATTTGCAGGAATTATTTCGACATCTTCACTCAATAAGGCTGTTTTTTAACCCATGTTATGAAACACGTGTTGCACATCATCGTCCTGTTCAAGGCGCTCAATGAGTTTAAATACGTCTTCGGCCTGTTCTTCGCTTATCTCAATCGTATTAAGAGGGATCCATTCCAGTTCAGATGATATCGGGGTAATCCCCTTTTCCTCGAGGGCTTTCTGCATATTACCGAAATCGGTAAAGCCACATCTTACAATTACATTTCCATCACTGTCTTCACCAACTTCTTCAAGTCCGTAATCTATAAGCTCCAGTTCCAAATCATCCATATTCAAGCCTTCAGGTTTTAGCTTGAACATACCGAGATGTTTAAATAAAAAGCCAACTGAGCCACTATTGCCGGGTGTACCACCACCTTTATTAAAATGGGAACGAACATTAGCAACTGTCCTTGTGGTATTATCTGTGGCTGTAACTACCAAAACAGCAATACCATGTGGGGCATAACCTTCATAAAGCACCTCATCATAGTTGCTGGTGTCTTTGCCCATTGCATTCTTGATAGCAGCTTCAATACGGTCCTTTGGCATGTTAAACGACTTTGCGTTTTGCATTACCCGGCGCAGCATGGGGTTAGTAGTGGGTTCAGGCCCGCCTTTTTTAACAGCAATAGCTATTTCCTTACCAACCCTGCTAAATTGCTTGGCCATGCGGTCGTACCGCGCAAACATCGTTGATTTCCTTACTTCAAATATCCTGCCCATAAATTCTCTTACAGTATTTAGATTCTGACCGCTAAATTAAGAATTGTTTTTTAGTCTTGTATATTCTCCCTTGCCAGAAAATAAAAACAGGAAGCAAAATGCGTCCTGTTTTTGTTAAAATGAATAATATTTTAGTATGCGTGCAATCAGAATTTCACAGTTATATAAAAAACAATCGGCGAGGTAAAGGTACCTTGTGAAACCGTAGGTTTAGAAACAGTTTCCGTAGTACTTGTAATTGGGAGCCCTGTATTGGGGTCGATGGTAGTACCCGTTACATCTATTGTTTGTTTTTCATTCCCGGTTACATAGTAAAAACTGGCTTCTGTACCTATCATTATTTTGTCAGTAAGGTGGTATCTAAGCCATCCCATTGCGCCACCACCAAAGCTTGTGGTAACATCTTTAGTAGAAGTTGTGGTAGTATCGGTAGAACTTACCGTATTAGTAGTATTGTCATTGAAATTATTATAAATAAAATCAATTCCAGCACCAGCACTCCATTTGTCAGAAAGTTTGAACGCTTTTTCAATCCCTAAACGCAATTGAAGGTCATTAATTTTGGTACTTGTTTCTGTTATTCCGTCATTGCTGTAAGTGGAATTATAATTGTAACCAACACCTAACCTTATTCCCCAACCTGTTTTTCTTTGATTTATGGAATAGGTAAGCAGGTATGGATTAACCGGGGTTGTGGTGGTGGCGGTTGTGGAATTAAAATTTAATACTTGTTTTATGAGGTCGTTTAATTGAACACCAACATATTGGTCAATCGTCTTTTCACTTTTACCGGAAGGTGCATCAGTAGCAAGAGCATCGGTCTGGGCATAAGATTTCCAAAAACATCCTGAAATAAGGATGATAACTAAGGCGGTTTTTTTCATTATTTACTTTTTAATTTGCTTTAAATGGATTAGAGAATTTTGGATCAAGAACAAGGGTATAATCGGTCTGGGCATTAAGGAAAGCGATAATTGCTGCCTTATCAGTTTCAGAAATATTCAAGACCATAGGATTGCCCTGGGCATCTTTAAGCAAAGGATCAAGATTGGGAGAGTTATTGATTCCATGGCTGTAATGTTCCAAAACATCATCCAGTGTTTTATACCTACCGTCGTGCATATAAGGAGCAGTTAAAGCTACATTACGCAAATCGGGTATGAGGAAAGTGCCATTATCAGAAGCAAGTCCGGTAACAGTGCCCCGGCCGAGGTCGGAATAATTTGCATCAAGACCAATATCCTTAAAAGAATTGCTTCCTGAATAAAAACCACCACCAGTATTGTTATGGCAGGTTGCGCAGTTATATTTTGTTGTAAAAAGGTTTTTCCCGTTGATTTCCTGAGCAGTAAGGGCTGAGGTATTGCCATTGTTATATTGATCAAGCCTTGAATTATTGCAATTCATTGCGCTTAAGAAAACGCCAATTGCACTTGTAATGCGGTCGGTAGTAACTGAATTATCTCCAAAGGCGTTTAAAAATAAGGAATTGTAATAGGAAATTGCGGATAATTTGGCCGGAAGGTAAGTTGGGTCAGAAATACCCATTTCCACATGGTTTGTCAGTGGCCTGATGGCGAGGTTCTGAATATTATTTTCCCTTCCATCCCAGAACAAATTGAAAGATCTCTGGAGGTTGTTGAGCCCAAGTGAGTTTCTTTTGGTAAGCATTCCCTGATAACCTGTACTTAAGGCAGCATTATCGGCAAAGCCTAATGATTGTTTGTGGCAACTGCCACATGAAATAGAATTATTTAGGGATAAATGTGAATCATAAAAGAGCACTTTGCCTAAGGTAGCCACTCTATTGAGACTGTCGGCATACTGTCCCATTCCTCCAAAACTCGATGTATCATAGAATTGCTCAGGAGTTGAGGGTAAAACAAGTACCGCACTTGTGGATAATGGCTGGCTGCCTGAGTTCTTCTTGCAGGAATAAGCGATGATGACTATGGCGAAAAGCACCAGAACAGATAATGTCTTTTTCATAAGGCTATTGTTTTTAAGATTAAAAGTGAAAAATTTAAAATAGTTGAAGTAAAAATACACTTTTTTTGATTTCAAAAAAAAATTTTATCGAAAGCTTCAAAAAAACTTCCCGGTTTATCCATTTTATTAACTACGGAATAAACCTTTGCATTCATATCACAATTGCTTATTTGCTTCAACCCTATAAATACTCGTTGTACAAATATCTAACGTATGTTTTTGTGAATTATTATTTAGCTATTAAAAAAATTTCAGTTGCTTTTATAAATATTGGGGCAGATAGAAGCATTCTTTCAAAAAAGTGCATGATCCATTTAAGGCTTGCAACAATTTTACCCTTTGGGTATTTTGCCATAAATCCGAAGGGCAGTTTTTTAGTTTGGTTGGGTGCAAGGATCAGGGAACCTTACATTTTACCCGTCAGGACGTCATATTCGATGCATCCTGTGTCTATAACTTCCAATTCTATATCCTTATCATCGCTTACGGGTTGCTCGTCATCAATGACGAGTGTTATGTTTTACTTCCGGGTATTGCGGATGGTAATATTATAAGCAAATGTTTCACAGATGCTTGTTCCAATTGCTTTTACGCTCTGCAGTTTTTTATCTCTTTCTCTTTCTATGATTATCTTTGTTGTCCCTGCCAAGTGAAATGGCCATTGTATCGGTGGTATTTCTAACATCAATGGCACCCTGAGCTACAAAGTTGCCTTTTTTAGATAGCAAAGGTTATAAAATCCTATTCCAGAATATTAATGGATATGAATTATTAACTTAGCGTTGGGTATTTGAAAAAGCGATAAACCAACGTTTAATTTAAATTCTCCCAGACTCCCAAAGAATTTGTAAATTTGCCTTGTATACAGGTAAAACAAATGGAAACGAAATATGTAAACCCATTTACCGATTTTGGGTTCAAAAAACTATTTGGGGAGGAAGCCAGTAAACCTGCGCTTATTGATTTTCTGAATTCGCTTTTGCCTATTGAATCCCAGATAAAAGACCTTTCTATTAAAAATTCCGAACAGATGGGCCGAGGTGTCATAGACAGGAAAGCGGTTTATGATATTTATTGCGAAGGCGAAAACGGTGATAAATTCATTGTGGAGCTACAGAAGGCGAAACAAGATTTTTTCAGGGAAAGGATGCTTTTTTATGCCACTTTCCCGATAACAGAACAGGCCGTAAAAGGGGAAAATTGGGATTTTGACCTCAAGGCGGTTTATTGTATAGGCATCCTTGACTTTATTTTCAACGATTATAAATTCAATGAGGCTAAAGACCAGGTTTTCCATGATGTTAAACTCAGGTACCCCGACGGAAAAGTATTTTATGACAAACTCAACTTTATCTACCTTGAAATGCCCAATTTCCACAAGAAGGAGGAGGAATTGGAAACCAGGCTTGACAAATGGCTTTTCTTCATAAAAAACCTAAGGGATTTCCAGGATATACCCAAGATTTTCAGAAATGAAGTTGTTTTTCTGTCTGCCTTTGAAAAAGCTGAAGTAGCCAAATATTCCCCTGAGGAACGGGCTCGTTATGAATATAGCGTTAAAGTGTACCGGGACCTAAAGAATGTTATAGACAGCGCTGCCCAAACTGCAAGAAACGAGGGAATAGCAGAAGGGAAAGCAGAAGGGAAAACTGAAAAGGCTAAAGAAATGGCCAAAGCATTAAAAGATGAAGGAATAGCCATTACTATTATTATTAAGGCATCAGGGTTGACGCGGGAAGAAATTGAAGCGCTTTAGAAATAATAAAGCAAGATAGTGATGGTTTATACGCTTGGTTTATGGAAATTATGGGAAGTTGTATCTTTCAATTGGCAGGTGCGGCAAAGAGTATAATTAATAAATTTGCGGCTTAAAATATAAAACATGGATTACGAAGAGATAAAGGAAAGGAGAAAAACCAATATCAGAACGGGGATGGATATAGGAATGGGGATGTTTTACATGGTTATTGGGTCTGTTGTAATCTATGCTAAATCCTACGGGCATATGGAAGTTCCTCCTGCGATAGCTTATTTATTAGGTGGGATGATGGTAACAGGTGGGATTTTTCGTTTTATAAGGGGTATCAAGGCTATATTGCCTCAAAAAGACGATAGTGGACCCGGAGTATCTTAATCCTGGATCACAATCTTATTTGTTAAATAAAAAATCATGTAAACCATAAAAGCCTGCATTTCGTTTATTAGAGGGTCATACCCTGAAGCTTTTCCCCTGTTAAATTATTGTTACAGCAAATATAACCATCTTCATTGTATAAATTTATGAGTAAAATTGCGGTTTTTTATGCGTTGGATTAGATTCGTCGTTTTTTTCCTGTCCGGTAGCCTTTTGCTTACATCATGCAATGATACGGCGAACCACCCGGATACGCTTACCAAGGGCGTAATAGATATTTCAGCGGATGAGACCTTCCAACCGGTTATTGAAGAACAGCAAAGGGTTTTTGACAGTAGCTGGCCTGATGCAAAAATTACTATACATTATAAATCTGAGTCGGAATGTTTTAAAGATTATTTTGAAAATAAGGCACGTATAATCCTTGTAACCCGAGATCTTTCAAAACCGGAAAAAGAATTATGCACCCAAAAAAATATTTATCCATCTGCACTTCCGCTTGCAAGAGAAGGAATTGCGGTAATAGTGAATAATGAATCGGTTGATACCATAATGGATTTCCAGGAATTGAAGGGTATACTTACCGGAGTTTACAAAACAAAACACACAGTAGTTTTCGACAATCAATCATCAAGTACAGTTAGGTATATTGTAGATTCAGTGCTTAAGGGTGATTCCCTCGGAAAGAATGTATTTGCAGCGAAAGGTAATCAGCAGGTAGTAGATTATGTAATGAAAAACCCTGACGCCGTTGGCTTTGTAGGGTTGGGATATGTAAGTGATTCGAATGATCCAGGCAATACCGGAGCTTTTGTAAAAACAATAAAAGTGGTGCACCTGTTAAATGAAACAACCAAGGAATTTTTGCAGCCATACCAAGCCTATATTGCGCTGAAAACCTACCCTCTTACCCAAACCCTTTACTACATAAACAGAGAAAGTTATCCGGGTCTTGGAACGGGGTTTGCCAATTTCCTGGCAGGACAGAGGGGACAGCTTGTATTTTTTCATTCGCATTTGTTTCCAATAAGATCGGAAATGGTAATAAGGGATGCCGAAATAAACAATAAATAAATTTAAAAATTAAATACGAAATAAGTACTATGAAGTACAATGTGAAAAGAATAATGATCCTACTTGCAGCGGTTACTTTTACCGTAGGTGCAAATTCACAAACAGTTCAGGATGGTATAAAGATGTACCATTATAAAAAATTAAAGAGTGCGAAGCGCATATTGGAACCCATTGCATCAACAGACCACCTTGCCAATTACTTTTTGGGCCTGAGCTATCTGGAAACCGGGGATATTGCCAAAGCAAATGAAATCTTTATGAAATATCCTGAAGATCCTGCCAATATTTCAGGTACTATAAGGGTAGCTTATGCCAATAAAAATGCAACACAAGGCATGCAAATAGCCAAAGACCTGTATGCGAAAGCCAAAAAGAAAGACTGGATACAAATAAAATATGCCGCTGAAGGTATGGCATATAGCCAGGACGGCGATCCAAACCAGGCCATAGCCTGGTATAAGGATGTACTGACCAGGACTAAAGATGCAATGGAAAAAACTGATGATGCCGAAGTGCATATAGGCATGGGTGATACCTACAGAAAGTTGCCCGGCGGAGGCGGAGACGCTATGACCAATTACGAACATGTGACCGAAAAGGATCCTGCCAATTCACTGGCATTTACACGCATAGGAGATTTGTGGTATGATGCAAGGACCTACCCAAGTGCGCTTGATAACTATGCAAAGGCAAAAGATGCTGACCCGCAAAATCCGCTACCCTATAAATCGCTTGCTAATGCCTATTCTTATTCAGGAAAGTACCAGATTGCCTTACAAAACCTTAAAAAATACTATGAGCTTTGCGATACTACAGCCGAAGACAGCAAACTTTATGTAGAAGGATTATATCTTGCGCACAGCAGCTGTGAGGCGGCGACATTTGCGCAAAAGATTCTGAATGCGGGCGGAATTTCGCAGGATTATAAAACTGAGCTTTATGGTATAATAGGATTATCACTTTCTGATTGCGGTGATTCGCTGCAGGCTCTGCAATATACACGTATGTATCTGCAGGTGCAGGATCCTAAGAAAATATTGCCTGAAGTATATATACAGTTTGGAAAACTGTTTTTGAAACTTGGTCTACTGGATTCGGCTGGATTTTACTATACTAAAGGGATTGCCGGAGATACTGCAAAGAACAAAACAGATATATACAGGCAGATTGCAGAGGCTTTCAAGTTGAAAAAGGATTATGTAAAATCGGCAGACTGGTATAATAACCTGGTAAAAGCAAATCCTGAAACACAACCGTCGGACTATGCGTGGAGGGGAATAATGTATTGGTATAGCAGGGATTTCGGAAAAGCGATGGATGCTTTCAATGATTTTGCGGGCAAATACCCCGATCAGAATTCCGCTTATTTCTGGCAGGGCCGCACCCAACAAATGATTGATTCAGAAGCTACTACTGGGGCAGCAGTTCCATATTTCACCAAATGGCTTGATAAAGTGGGTGAAAACTATGAAAGAAAGAATGACCTGAAGGGCGCTTACGAATATTTATTATACTACTTTTATAATAAAAAAGATAAGGAAAACATGAAAATATACAGGGAAAAAATAATAAAAATAGACCCCAATGACCAAACAGTGAAAGACCTTGATGAAATAGAAAAAGCTGCAAATGCGCCGAAAAGATCTACCGCGCCTGCAAAAGGAAAGTAGTTAATACCGAATTGAGTAAATATTTATTAAAATTTTATTGAACCTATGGAAGAGCAATTAGAACATTTAAAATATCCGGTTGGGCATTTTAAAAAGCCTGAAATACATAGCCATGAACAATTAAGGGAGTGGATAAATGTGCTTACTGCTCTTCCCTCGTGGATGGACGCCTGTATAGAAAACCTGGATGAGCACCAATTGCAGACCCAGTACAGGGAAGGTGGCTGGACCATTCAACAGGTAGTGCATCATGTAGCTGACAGCCATATGAATGCCTATGTGCGTTTGAAACTTGCCATGACCGAAGACAATCCGCAAATAAAGCCCTATGATGAAAAAGCATGGGCTGAAATGGAGGATACCAGAAATGTGCCTGTAAATATTTCAGTAACTCTGCTTCATTCTTTACACCGCAGGTGGGTAGATATTCTGCACCATATGAATGCAACGGATTGGGAGCGAACTTATTTTCATCCCGAGCATAAGAGAAACGTACCACTTTGGGAAATGACAGCTTTGTATGCCTGGCACAGCAGACACCATACGGCACACATCATGCACTTAAGGGAAAGAATGGGCTGGAAATGAAATAAAGTATCCGATTTCTTAATAAGGAACGATGACAAAATAAAGGCTACCAATTTAACTATTCTTTTCCATTTCTGTTGCGTTGCAAAAGTCCTTAAATAGTGTACTATTCGAAGCTTTCGCATCTTGCATAAATGAAAAATAAAATTTAACTTAGTAGACTTTTTTTTGTCAACCTACCTAAGAGGATTTGAATTAAATTTGAATGCCTGCTTTTAATTTAAAATTGAATTATTGCTTTTGTTGAAAACCAGGGGGTTAGTATTCTCTGAATTTTTATCCACCATGTTAACTTATGATTTTCAAATTAAAATCCTTATGGTTTTCAGTAGGGAAATGGTTTAATAAAGACAAAAGAGCACCATATTAAATATTACAGCTATTTTATTAAGGTTTGAACATTAAATTTTGAGATAAATTTTATTGAAGATATTTTTTTCCAAAAATTCATTTTACCTTTAAGAACAAATTCCGGGTTTATGCCATCAAAACTAATTTTCTTACACAGTATCATCCGATACCTGATTATTTTGTTCGCTTTGATTGTTACTATTCAGAGCCTCGTGGGGATGATGAACAAAAAACCATTGAAAAAGACTAATAAACAAATGGCTTTGTTCCTGCTTATTTGTTGTGATATTCAATTGTTGCTTGGTCTTGCGCTTTATTACCTAAAAGGATGGTTTGGGGTGCTTTCGGGCGGTGGCAATATTATGAAAGATCCCGTTATCCGTTTCTGGGCTGTGGAGCATGGGGTAGGAATGGTAGTTGCTATAATTTTGGTTCATGTAGGTTACACATCCCTAAAAAGAAAAATGGATGATGATGTAAAATTCAAAAGACTATTTTGGTGTTCTTTTATTGCACTTGCCATATTTATTGCCACCACTCCATGGGAAGGTAAACAAGCCGTAGGCAGGTCGAATATTCCATCTATGCATGAGTAACAACTCTTTTTCACGGAAAATATTACAACCTTTTTATTCATTCTGGGTATTTGCAACCTTTATAACAGGCTTTTTGCCTGTTATTCCATTTTTGATGGTAACCGGGATGGTAAACCACCCCAAGGCCAGGAGAATTATTTTTTATATATTACGAAACTGGATAAGAGGCTGGTTATGGATAATAGGAATGCCTGTAAAGATTTTGGGCAATAAACCTCCTGAAGACAAGTATATTATTGTTGCCAACCATATATCCTATCTTGATACTCTGGTTATTTTCCCGGCATTGCAAGGGTATTTCAGGGTGCTGGGGAAAAAGGAAATTTCAAGGATACCGATTGTTGGGTTTATTTACAAACAGGTTGTCATTCTTGTTGACCGAAGCAATGCGCATAGCCGGGCGAAAAGCCTACGATTATTGTGGCGGGTGTTGCACCATGACTCAAGTATCTTAATTTTTCCAGAAGGTACATTCAATGAAACGGGTAAACCACTAAAAGAATTTTACGACGGGGCTTTCAGACTTGCGATTAATACCCAAACAACCTTGTTACCAGTTATTTTTCCGGATACTGTAAAAAGGTGGCATTATAGTGGCTGGTGGAAATGGTGGCCGGGAAAAAACAGGGCTATTTATCTTGATCCGGTAAAAGTAGAGGGTATGAAAATGGAAGATCTACCATCATTGAAACAAAAGGTATATGTGATGATGGAGGAGGAATTAAAGAAATACAGGTGAAGATAGGGTTTTGGGATCAATAATGAAATAAGCCGATTTTCTGTATTGACACGTCTTTGTCCTCTCCGGTTCTCTTCTCTTCAAAGGACCCGGCGACTGTCGAAGTTAGCCAACATTTTATTTACCAAACAATAATAGGGCTCTGAAAAACCATTTGAACTTTGGCAACACTTACTGCCACCGAGTGCAGTGAAGCAGGAGGACTGGTGCGGAAGCATACCTGCCAAGTTAAACGTATATTGTAATCATATTTGACAGTCGCGCCTATAACCACCCCATTTAAAAGTCCGCCGAGGTATACTTTTATCGTCACTGCCTTAAAAAAAGGCGGGGAGTTCTATCATTTGTGGCCAAAACACATGGTGTATCTTCAACTGATTGCAATTTAGGTCCATATTCTCTTCCTTACCCCCCCAATTTATTTCAGGAAATCTTTCTATCGTTATTCACATTCTGTGCATTACTCCCTTTTACCAGATTGGGCATTTAAACTAATTTCGATTCTTGAACAGAGCGAACAAGACACCTACTATTCGATAGTAATTTTATTTTGATTTTCGCAACGATTTGAAAACAAATATTTGGAAGGATATGGATATTGAACAGTTAATGCCACATGTAGAGGCCCTTATTTTTGCCAGCGAGCGACCACTTACACAGATTGAAATGACCGAAATTCTCGGCCAGGCTTTGGATACCGTTATTGAATCCATCCGAATTGCAACTTGTCTTGATGCCATCCGTGAAAAATATGATACCGATTATTTTCCATTTCAATTGAGAGAAATAGGCGGTGGATACCAATTCCTGACTAAAAAGGCATTTCATAAAACGGTATTGCAACTAAACGGAGATAAGCATATTAAAAAGCTTTCATCAGCCGCAATGGAAACTTTATCAATAATAGCTTACAAACAACCGATTACAAAAAGCGAAATTGAGTATATACGCGGTGTGAGCGCTGACTACAGTATTCAGAAACTGCTTGAAAAAGATTTGATCGTAATCTCTGGCAGGAATGAGGAAATGGTAGGTAAACCGCTTATCTATAACACCTCAAAAAGTTTTATGGACTATCTGGGTATTAATTCACCAGCTCAACTGCCTCAGTTGAAAGACATTACAGATATGCAAATTGTGATGCCAACAAGCAGTGTTGAGGCGACACCTGATGATGCCAAAACCCTTGTAATAGCGAATACTCCTGGATTATTGAAAAAGGCTTCCTAAAAAATATTTTAAAATAAACAGGCAGGATTATTGCCGGTTCACAACCCGCCGCCCCAACCCAGGGGCGGCTTTTTTGTTTAAGTAGGGTCTGCTGTTTAACCCAGATTGCAGCTATGTAGGCTGGAATGTGCGTATTTGCTGGTCTACGGTTTCGTAGAGAGGTGGTTTGTGTACTACGGATTTTCTTTTTCTGAAGGGTACATATCGTGCATTAAGGGCATCAAATATGTGTTTGAGGTTTTCATTTGGTTCGGAACATTTCCTAGTGCTTACAATATTGCCAAAGGCATTTTTACCTAAAGTGGTGATCATTTTCTGGGTATTGCCTATGCGTACTATTTCAGACCAACAGCTATTGATATTGTAGCATTTTAATTGATGACGGACTGTATTTACCAACCAGTATGCAAGGATGCCGAGATGCAGGTGGGCCAAAGTCCCTTTGTCAGTCTTGTGGTAAATGGGCCGCAGGTCAAGATCTGTTTTTAGTGTACGGAACGTATTTTCTATTTCCCTTATGGTATTGTAAATATTCCATACAATGACCTCATCGGATACTTTCAGGTTTGTCCGTAAAAAGTAAATACCTAAACCATCCAATTTGGCATCATGCCTGGCATTATCTTTTTTCCAGGTAATTTGTGTTATCCTGTTTGTTTTTTTATCTGCGGTTGTCTCTATATCATAATATTGCTGCACTGATGGATAACGTTCTTTGACTCTGCCCAGGCGCTCGTATACTTTTTCCGCCTGCTTTATGCCGCCCTTGCTGTGTATTGCTTTATGAATCTTTTGCAAGTCTTCTTCAAACCTTTGCTCAAAACGGGTTTTCATACCTGTTTCCTTCTGCGCTTTTGCGGCACTCTTTACTTCAAGATAATAATCTGTGTTCTTTTCAGTAGTGACAGCCCGTAACATGACCGGCTTATGGGATTTTGTTTCCAGAAGCACCGTGAGCCTGTCTTGTACCAGGCTATATTCCTTTAGCTTGCTGCGGCTGACACACAGGTATTTATACCCTTTGCTTTCTATAAGCTTCAGGTTTTCATCTGTTGCAATACCTGCATCAAGAACTATTACTGTTTTCTTCTCTTTACAGGTATGTGTTGCCAGTTTGTCGATCATAGCTGACAATGTATCGCAATCTGCGATATCACCTTCGTGTATAGATGAGTATTTGATAAACCCTTCAATGTTTACCACCAGGGCCAATACCACCAGCCTGGCATCACTGCGTTTTTCCTTACTCCTTCCAAATTTTGCCAGCTTGCTACTTCGCCGTTCGCCTTCAAAATAGGTGTTGGTCAGGTCATAAAGTATAATTTTGTCGTCAATATCAAACAGATCATTAGTCCGTGCGGAAAGGTGCTGTTCCAATTCATCTTTGATCTCGTATAGATGCAATGCACTCTGGTATAGTTTGTCTTTTGTTAGTGTCTCAACGTCATAACCTGTCAGTTCGCATACAGCGGAGTTTTCTTTGACCCACCTTGATGTTTTTAGTTCCGATGCAGGGTATACAGCCCGGCTTATAATCTGAGTGGCGGCAAGTTCCACCTGCTCTGCCGTAAACCCTTTAGATTGCAGAAACGGGCTGAGCTGCAGTTTATTCCAGCTATGATACCCAATCCATTCCGCACCTATTTCCCTAATGTCGCGATGTTTTATGGTATCTATATCCACCATCCGGGCCTTATTTGCAACCAAATCTATATCGAGTTTTTTGCCATCAACAATACGGTTCCATAGTTGATCCACGTATTTAACAACTAATGGATCGGGCTCTTCAAATATCAAGAGCTTTTTCTCGTACCTGAGGGTAATATACTTTTGTATTTTATTGCGCTGTTCAACAGTTGTGTCTTCCATAAAGCCAACATTCAAGATTGTACGGTGGACGATACGGTTATCGATATTACGGTAACTTTCCACAAGGCGGTAGTAGCCTTTGACCTCCTTCAATTCAGGGTGCCGTCTCATGGAACATTTGAAATACATGGGTACAAAGTACTGGAATACACATGACCTGTACAACCCCAAATTGCGCCCTACAACCCGTTTTAACCCCTTATAGCTTCAATGGATTTTTTTCTCGGACGGGGGGGTGAGCTATATATTAAAAATCACTACGCATTTAGGCTAAAACTGACCATTTTAACATTACATTAACTAACGGCCTGCAATCTGGGTTAAGTATCA
>Ga0364887_10075_pt2 | contig 40205 bp, 26 predicted proteins | sample ExccelJu500001D4_4_FD_206924 | JGI IMG/M metagenome (GOLD analysis project Ga0364887, IMG submission 206924) | Enriched cells from Trout Bog Lake Hypolimnion, Wisconsin, USA - BchlTB.July23.5000.01.D4 | ecosystem: Environmental > Aquatic > Freshwater > Lake > Hypolimnion/Profundal zone | place...
GTATTCGGTTTTTAAGCAAAGGCGGGAAGCAAGTAGGCAATTTTGTGCAGTAATACCAAAATGACATTAAAAACCGGTATTATTGGGATTTGCTGTCTTAAAAAGGATTTTTGCAAATAGCGACCTAGCGCCTCCGCGTGAGATTTTTATATGTAGTTTAATTTTATATAAATGATATTACATAATAGCAACAGAATTATAGCTAATCCAACAAACCAATTTGCTGAATGAACTCTATATTGGGATTACTCAATCCTGATATATACTACTCCTATCAATATGTATTTCCTTGTGCAGAATATTTTCTGTTTCCACTTTCTCCTGGAACTATAATCTGATAACCAATCCGTATATTTACCAAAAATAATAAGTACAATGTCTTTCCGTAGTTTTTACCTGCTGATTTCGCTTCTTTTTTTAACAGAATACTGTTCAGCTCAATCTAAACCTGCCGCTCCCTACGACTTTCTGCCCAGGGAAAAAGTACTCTTTGAAGATAATTTCCTTACCGATACTATAGGTGATTTCCCTGCCAAATGGCGCATAACAAAGTGCATAGGCACAGGCAAAAAAGACTCAGCTGGTATTAAATTTTGCAGTGTGCAGGAAGACAGTCTGGAAAATGTGCTTATTATTCCGCCTTATGCCGAAACCCATCTGGAACAGAATATTAATGCCACGCACAATGTAAATGATGTATTTTCCCTGGAGCTGGATTTTTATCTCGGCCCCCAGGAGAGTAATGTAACCGTAGACTTTCAGCTTGCCGAAAAATTATCCGATTGCCGGTCAGCCTTCATCTCGGTTTTTCAGTCGGGCAGTATCCACTATTCCACCTTTTACCCCAAAATCAATGAGCTCACCTTTCACTATCCCGGCTACATGGTGGTGGCTTCCTGGCATCATCTGGCAGTATCCTACTTTAAAGGAAGTATGAGCTGCTATATAGACCAGTATAAAGTGTTTTCACTTCCCGCCACAGGTTATAACCCTATTAAGTTCGGAATAAGCGCCAAAGGGCCCGCAAGAATCAAAAATTTCAGGTTGGCTACAGGTATTGAAGTCAATAAATTTTTCAAAATACTGACCACCAAAAAAATGGTGCTCAATGACATATATTTTGATGAAAACAAGTCAAACATCAAACCAATCAGTATGCGGTACATAATACAGATGGCGCAGTTTCTGAAAGCTAACCCATCTGTAAACCTTGAAATCCAGGTGCACAGCGACAACAGCGGCGATCCTTCCATCCTCCTGGGTATCTCCAAAGTACGGGCCGATGAAATAAAACGCCAGATTGTTATGAACGGAGTAGATGTCAAAAGGCTGACTGCTAAAGGTATGGGAGATACTGAACCAATTAAACCAGGAGATTCACCCGAAGATATGGCTGCCAACCGCAGAGTGGAGTTTATAGTAAAATGAGAAGTGTTTTTAGCTACTTATTACATTTGTTCCACCTCCTCTGCTTGCAGCTTTACTCAGGCATAATCTTATATACCAGGTTCTTTCTGCGATAGATAACATTTAGATTAGATAAATTCTGAAGAAGACTTTAAACCTTATCCTGTTGGTAAATTTCTCTCAAAATGACTTTTGGCCAAAATAGATGGAGTAATGAATTGAAATAGTTCTATGCATTTGGTGGTGATAAAAAGTTAATTATATCCCCTTTCACATACATTGAACAGGTCATTATTAATCAAGCTTACCAGCTTATAGTATAAACACCTCAGGTTGCTCCTGCAATATTGCTTAAAGGGTATATTTTAGCAAAACATAGCTTTGAAAAGTCAGAATAAGAACTAAGTCTTGCATATAATCAGTGTTAAATAACTTCCACAAAAAATTGCACCAACCAGAAAGGAAGGTGCAATTAATCTTAAACCTGCTTAATCAGAAATCTAATTCTTCACACACTTAATGGTCTTGCTGTTGCCTGCATTATCGGTAAGTGTTACCAGGTACATACCTGCTGCAAGTGATTGCATATCCATCTGCTCGGTCAGGCGGTTGTCGGTTACTTCTGCAGTCTTGCTGCTTACCTGCCTGCCTGTCATGTCATTTACACTTATCTGTATATTGCCATTCTCCAGGTTCGTTCCTTCTATGGTCAGCTGGTTGTGTACCGGATTGGGAAATATCTTTAATTCCGATTGTTCCATTGCTACTTTTACTACTGCTTCTGCTGTATCGGCTGTTCTGTAGCCGGCCAGTGAAATGGTTATACTGTTGCTCGTATCATAAAATGTGGCGCCACATGCTGGTGCTACGGCCAGTACACATTTATATACATCTCCGTTAGCCGGGCTGTAATCTGTAAATGTGCTTCCTCCGGTGCCGATGGCTGAACCGTTTTTCAGCCACTGGTAGGATACATACGGTCCGCTGATTGATGAATTGGCGGTAAAGGTTACCGGTGTTCCTGCTACTACTGTTGAAGGACCTGCCAGGCTTATTGCTATACTGCCATTGTATGGCGATACCCTTACCCGGTAGTTACTCATATCTGATACATAGATGTTCCCGTTCTTTGTGATGGCTATCCCTGCTGTCTGGGTCATCTTGCCCAATGTGCTCGGTCCACCATCGCCCGAATAACCTGCTGTACCAGTGGCTATTACTGTGCTTATTATTCCTGTGCTCAGGTTCACTTTCCTTACCTTGAAATTCGCCTGATCTGCTATATACAGATTGTTCGATCCGTCAAACGCCAACCGTGCTGGTGAATTGAACTGTGCTGCTGTTGCAGGGCCACCATCGCCGCCGCTGCCTGCTGTACCATTGCCTGCTATAGTGGTAATAATACCTGTTGCTATCACATATTTCCTGATCACATCATTGCCAAAGTCTGCTATATACAAATTGCCATAAACATCAGCTACTACATCACGCGGTACGGATACCCTTGCTGATGTACCGGGACCACCATCGCCTGAATAGGCATTTGACCCTGTGCCGATTATTGTTGTGATTATACCGGTAATGGCATCTATCCTGCGGATCCTTTCATTTGATGCGTCGGCAAAATAAATATTACCTGAGGTGTCTTCACATATTCCCAGCGGGCCCTGTACCTTGGCTGCGCTTGCCGGGCCGCCATCGCCTGAATACCCGCCAACATTAGTTCCGCAGATGGTGCTGATAATCCCTGTTGAGGCTGTTACTTTCCGGATATTCTGGCCTGCTGTGTTGGATATATAAAAGTTACCCGCCTTATCTATATACAGACCGCCGCCGCCCGACATATTCAGCTGGGCTGCTGTTGCAGGGCCGCCGTCGCCGCCATTGCCTGCTGTGCCATTACCTGCTACTGTGCTGATATAACCGTTGGTACTAATTTTCCTTATCGTGTTGGTCGTAACATCGGATATGTATACATTTCCTGCTGTATCTGTACTTAATGCCCGGGGGCCTTTAAGTGTGGCCATGTAAGCCGGACCGCCATCGCCTGTTGAACTGTTAACTCCGGTGCCTGCTCCTGTATACAGATAATTGGGTAAGCCGGCTACTGATACTGTTTTAGTTGCTTTACTGGTACATGAATAACTGTTGGTTACTGAATAAGTGATGTTCACATTGCCCATGGCTACTCCGGTAATTATACCTGTTGAGCTGCCTGCTGTTACCATTCCTGATCCTGCACTCCACGTGCCGCCTGTTGCTGTATCACTGAGCGCTATTGTATTGCCTATACATACTGATGATGCACCGGTTATTGTCCCGGCTGAAGGAGTCGGGTTAACTGTTGCGGTGGTAACGCCTGAAGCTGTGCAGCTGTTGGCATCGGTTACTGTTAATGAATACACGCCTGTTGCTGTGGTGCCTGCATTTGTTATTGACGGATTCTGTATGGTTGAGCTGTAAGTAGCGGGGCCTGACCATGAATAACCCAGTGCGCCTGTTCCGCCGATCGCTGCGCTGTTCAGTGTCAGCGTATTGCCTGAGCAAATCACTCCGCCGGTACCAACAGATGATATTGATGGTGTCGGGTTAACTGATATATTTATTGTTGAGGTGCTGCTGCAGCCGGATACGCTTGTTCCGGTTACTGTGTATATGGTGCTTATTGCAGGGCTTGCTGTTACTGACGAACCAGTGCTTGCGGCAAGGCCGGTAGCTGGGGTCCAGCTGTAAGTGCCTGCGCCTGATGCGTTGATTACTGTTGATGTACCATTGCAGATCGTTACTCCAAGGCTCACTGCCATTACCGGCACCAGATTAACGGTTACTGCTACGGATGCTGTACTCTGGCAGCCATAACTGTTTGTGCCGGTTACGGTATATACAGTTGTTACCAACGGACCGGCCGTAACCGATGACCCGGTGGTTGAGGAAAGGCCGGTTGAAGGACTCCATGTATAACCGGCAGCCCCTGTTGCTGAAAGTAATGCTGATGAACCATTGCAGATAGCTGTTCCGCTGCCTGCACTTACTACCGGTGCCGGATTAACACTTACCGTAACTGTTGCATTGCTGCTGCAGCCTGAAACATTAATGCCGGTTACTGTATAAATGGTTGTTGTCATCGGGCTTGCTGTTGCACCTGAACCAGTTGCTGATGACAAACCAGCTGATGGTATCCATATATAAGATACACCACCGGTGGCGCTGATAACAGGAGTTGTATTGCCGGAACAGATGGTATAACCAGGGCCTGCTGTAATAACCGGAAGGGCATTTACTGTTACTGTTACCGATGCGGTGCTGCTGCAACCTGATCCGTTTGTTCCGGTTACTGTATAGGTGGTTGTTGCTGAAGGATTGGCGGTAACACTTGATCCTGTTGTTACAGAAAGACCGGTTGATGGTGTCCAGGAATAAGTAGTTCCACCGGTTACTGAAAGTATTGTTGAAGAACCATTACAGATGGCAACGCCTGTTCCGGCACTGATAACCGGCAGTGCATTTACTGTTACCGCTTCAGTTGCTGATGCCGAACAGCCATAAGTATTGGTGCCGGTTACTGTATATACTATTGTAGCCATTGCCGAGGAAGTAACACTTGATCCTGTTACTGATGAAAGACCGGCTACAGGCGACCAGGAATAGCTGGATGCTCCTGATACACTGAGCGTAGCTGATGATCCTGCACAGATAGCTGTTCCCGGTGCCGCGCTGATAACCGGTGTCGGATTAACTGTTATTGTTACTGTTGCTGTATTGCTGCAACCTGATCCGTTTGTGCCGGTTACTGTATAAGTGGTTGTAGCTGTCGGATTGGCTGTTACACTTGATCCGGTTGTGGCTGAAAGGCCCGTTGATGGCGACCATATATAGCTGACTGCGCCGCTGGCTGTGATGGCCGGGGTGGTTGCTCCTGTGCAGATTACAAAACCTGATGCAACTGAAACTGATGGCAGCGCGTTGACAGTTACCGCAACTGATGCCGAACTGCTGCAACCTGCTGCGCTGGTACCTGTTACGGTATAGGTAGTATTTGCTGAGGGGCTGGCAGTAATGCTTGCTCCGGTTGTGGCGGATAGGCCGGTTGATGGTGTCCACGAATACGTTGATCCACCGGTTGCTGATAAAGTAGCGGATGATCCGTTACAGATAGCTACTCCCGCACCGGCACTGATCGTTGGCAGCGCATTTACAGTAACAGTAACAGTTGCTGTATTAGAACATCCTGTAGCTCCTGTGCCGTTTATTGAATACGTAGTGGTAACTGAAGGATTAGCTGTAACAGTTGATCCTGTTGTAGCTGAAAGGCCAGCCGATGGCGACCATCTGTAAGTAACACCTCCGGTTGCAGTTAAAGTAGTTGATGACCCGTTACAGATAGCTACTCCAGAACCTGCGCTGATTGATGGCAGTGCATTTACAGTTACTGTTACTGATGAGGTACTGCTGCAGCCTGCGCCGTTTGTGCCGGTTACTGTATAGGTGGTATTTGCTGTTGGATTAGCGGTAACACCTGATCCGGTTGTTGCTGTAAGGCCGGTTGATGGTGTCCATGAATACGCTGTTCCGCCGGTTGCTGTAAGTAAAGTTGATGAACCATTACAGATAGCCACATTTGAACCAGCACTGATTGATGGAAGTGCATTTACCGTAACTGTTACTGATGACCTGCTGCTGCAACCTGTTCCGTTTGTTCCGGTTACTGTATAAGTAGTAGTTGCCGATGGATTGGCGGTAACACCTGCACCGGTTGTTGCCGAAAGTCCGGTTGAGGGTGTCCAGGAATACGTTGTTCCGCCGGTTGCTGTAAGTGAAGTTGATGAACCGTTGCAGATAGCAACTGATGAACCTGCGCTGATTGTTGGCAGGGCGTTTACGGTAACAGTTACTGATGAGGTGTTGCTGCAACCTGTACCGTTTGTACCAGTCACTGTATAAGTAGTAGTAGCTGATGGATTAGCGGTAACACTTGCGCCGGTTGTGGCTGAAAGGCCGGTTGAGGGTGTCCAGGAATACGTTGTTCCGCCGGTTGCTGTAAGTGTAGTTGATGAACCATTGCAGATAGCAACTGATGAACCTGCGCCGATCGTTGGCAGTGCGTTTACGGTAACAGTTACTGATGAGGTGTTGCTGCAACCTGTTCCGTTTGTGCCGGTTACTGTATAAGTAGTAGTAGCTGATGGATTGGCGGTAACACTTGCTCCGGTTGTTGCTGTAAGGCCGGTTGCTGGTGACCATGAATACATTGTTCCGCCGGTTGCTGTAAGTGAAGTTGATGAACCATTGCAGATAGCAACTGATGAACCTGCGCCGATTGTTGGCAATGCGTTTACGGTAACTGTTACTGATGATGTGTTGCTGCAACCTGTGCCGTTTGTGCCGGTTACTGTATAGATTGTTGTTGCTGCTGGATTAGCTGTAACACTTGCTCCGGTTGTTGCTGTAAGGCCGGTTGCTGGTGTCCATGAATAGGTTGTTCCACCGGTTGCTGTAAGTATTGTTGAGTTACCGTTACAGATTGCTACTCCTGAGCCAGCATTGATAGCTGGCAGGGCATTTACAGTAACCGTTACTGATGATGTGTTGCTGCAACCTGTTCCGTTTGTGCCGGTCACTGAATAAGTAGTAGTTGCTGATGGATTGGCAATAACACTTGCTCCTGTTGTGGCAGAAAGGCCGGTTGATGGTGTCCATGAATATGTTGAACCGCCGGTTGCTGTCAGTATTGTTGAGTTACCGTTACAGATTGCTACTCCTGAACCTGCGCTGATCGCTGGCAGGGCATTTACGGTAACAGTTACCGATGATGTGTTGCTGCAACCTGATGCATTGGTTCCGGTTACTGTATAAGTAGTTGTTGCGGTTGGATTGGCGGTAACACTTGCGCCGGTTGCAGCTGAAAGGCCGGTTGATGGCGTCCATGAATACGTTGAGCCGCCGGTTGCTGTTAAAGTAGTTGATGATCCGTTACAGATAGCAACGCCTGAACCTGCGCTGATTACCGGTACTGCGTTAACACTGACTGTTACCGGTGATTTGTTGATACATCCTTATGCATTTGACCCTGTAACCGTATAAATGGTGGTAGCTGATGGATTAGCTGTAATGCTTGCTCCTGTTGTTGCAGAAAGCCCGGTTGAGGGTGTCCAGAAATAAGTTGTACCGCCAGTGGCAGTAAGTGAAGTTGATGAACCATTGCAGATAGCCACATTTGATCCGGCGCTGATCGCTGGCAGTGCATTCACCGTAACCGTTACTGAAGCTGTATTGCTGCAACCTGATCCGTTTGTGCCGGTTACTGTATAGGTAGTAGTTGCAACAGGATTGGCAGTAACACTTGTGCCTGTTGTTGCAGAAAGGCCGGTTGATGGTGTCCAGGAATAAGAAGAACCTCCGCTCGCTGTCAGCGTAGTTGAGGAGCCTGCACAGATGGCTGCACCTGAGCCAGCACTTATGACTGGCAGGGCGTTTACGGTTACTACCTTAGTTGCAGTTGCGCTGCAGCCTGAAGTAGTTCCGGTAACTGAATAGGTTGTGGTTGAGGTTGGATTGGCAGTGACGCTTGCACCGGTTGAAGCAGAGAGCCCGGTTGAGGGTGTCCAGGTATAAGTTGTTCCGCCGGTTGCTGTTAAAGTAGTTGATGATCCGTTACAAACAGCAACGCCTGCGCCTGCAGTTATTGAAGGTACTGCATTTACTGTTGCAGTTACTGCTGTTCTTGGTGAAGTTACGCATGATCCGCTGGTAGCACTTAAATAATAAGTAGTAGTAGCAGAAATAGATGGAGTGGTATAGCTGCTTCCCGTAGCCAGTGATGGGCCACCGGTGCTTGCAGCATACCAGTTAATTGTACCTCCATTTGTTGAAGCTCCCAGTCCTATTGTTCCGCTTCCGCAAATGGCACCGCCTGTTGCTGTGCTGATTACCGGAGGCAGCTGAATGCTGATTGCCATAACGGCCAGATCACCTGAACCGGTTTGCGCTACTTTAATGCTGCTTATCAGTTTTGAACAATTTGCTGCATTGATTGTAATGGTACCTACGTATAAACCCGGATTTGGGTATTCTAAATCATAAGTATTGGTAATAACATTAAAACGATCGCCAACTGTAACTTCAAATGGGCCTGTAAACCAGTCCGGATAATTAGCTGTAGTTCCGGTTTGGGTTGATCCGTCACTGAAATTAACCGTGAAAGTAGCTGTAGACGTACCACTTCCTGTAGTACCCAATACAAAAACCTTACTTGCTGCCATTGGTGTAGCAAATGCCAATGTACCATTGTTGCCATGTAGTTCAAGAGCATTATTTGCACTGTAACTTGCCAGCTGGTAGGTCAGTCCGGGTAATGTAGAACTGGTCAGTAAACCACCGGTTGGCAAATAATAAGCCGGAGTGACACCTCCATAGCTGAAATCCTGTGAGATAAAGGTGTAACCTACACCATCCAGTCCGTTGTAGGGACTGGTTGTAATTGTTGATGCAGGATCAGTGGTAGTACCATTGGCCACTACATCGTAATTAAAACCACTGCTGATGGTTATTGCCTGATAAGTCTGAGCGACTGCAACATTACCAAAAACATTTGCCAAAAGCAAAATCAATGTTGCTCTGAATGCTTTCCCAAATAATTTTGAGGCATTGAAGCTTTTTACTTTTCCGCGGTTGTTTGATTTCTGATTCATTTTTTAGTTTTATCTGAGCTTTAGAAATTTAATTCTTGATTTCAGATACACTATTGCTAAAAATGTGCCAGAAAGTTTAATAATTGATAATCAATATAAAATACATTTAATTATAATTATTAAATCCACAAAATAAAGCGAATTCCATTTTATAGAACGCTACTCATAGAGAGACATATTCCAATTTAATACAAAGACGGATGGTAATAAAATAAAAATGGCCGCCAGGTAGGCAGCCTTGAAATTAAAAATAAACAATATCAAATAATCACCTTACTTCCTCTTTTCTCAACAAGTATTTCCCCATCACATCAAATTCAATATTTACTTTATTTCCTTTCAGTATGGTATGAAAATTTGTGTGTACAAAAGTATATGGTATGATGGTAACGGTAAATTCGTCTTTAGCTACATCAAAAATGGTAAGACTGACACCATTTAAACAAATAGAGCCTTTTTCGATTATCAATGCCGCAAACTGTTCTGGAAAATGAAAGCGGAACAACCAGCTACCTTCAAGTGTCTTAAAGTCAGTACAAATGGCGGTACAATCAATATGGCCCTGAACAAAATGCCCGTCCAGCCGGTCCCCAACTCTAAGCGATCGCTCCAGGTTTATTTCGTCGCCTTTTTGCCACTCACCGAGGTTGGTTTTGGCCAGCGTCTCTGCTACTGCAGTTACTTTATAGTTTCCGCCATTTATTTCTGTAACTGTCAGGCAAACCCCGTTATGCGCCAGGCTTTGGTCTACCTTTAATTCAGTTGCCAGTTTACTTTCTATAGTAAAATGAATATTGGTGCCTTCCTTTAATATTGCTGATACTATTCCAATAGACTCAATAATGCCGGTAAACATGCTGTAATTTATTTGATTAATGTGGCGCTTCCGGTATGCATAGTAATTATTCCGGAATCGCTGGCCACCTGGAAACTGATGGTGAGAATTGAATCTATCCTGTTTTGCGAAATCGATCCTACAATAGTGTCTGCCGATCCGCAATAAGACTGCCCCCAGTTCGTAACACTGTCGCCTATCACCGTATCCACATATGCTGTAAATAATTGTGTAGCGGTCATTAGTATGCTGTCTCCGTTAGGGCACATACCATAAATACACATCTGACTGTCTGTTAACTTTTTTATTGTGAGTATTATAGAATCCGCAAATATAAATAGATACCCATTCTGCAAATATACCGAATCCTTGAAGAGGTATCTGCCAGCAAATACATCAGTCGGATAAAAACAAACCGTATTATCAGGGATACCCGGGAAACCCCAGTTGTAATTTACGCCATTGGGATCATTGCAATAATGATTGGTAAGATTCGGATCAGTATACCCTTTGGGCGATTTATATTTATTGCACGAAAATATTGCGCCTGCAATGAGGATTACCAATACTGCTGTGGTGACTATTTTCTGCATCTGCCTTTTAAACGTAATTTCTGCAAATTTATTCATTTTAGGCCAGAAAATTTTTAAGAACTTCACATATACCCTTATTGTTAGTTGATACTCAACGTGATTGCGATTATCTATAATCTCTGCACAATTTGAAATATAAAATATATTAATTTAGTACTAACTTTTCGGCTGTGTTGTACGCCATACACATAGAAGATTCAGAAAAAATCACCTCTCAACTATAAAATAAATATTCATAACTTAGTCGTAAATTTTAAAAACAAAAAATATATGAAACACCTCAACCTTACAATTATTGCATTATTAACCTGCTTCGCAACCTTTGGCCAGGCGCCAATAACCGGCCCAAGCATACTCTGCGTTGGCAGTCCAGGTACCATGTCCGATGCCACTACCGGTGGCACATGGAGCTGTTCTCCTACCACTGTGCTAACCATCTCTTCCACAACTGGTGTAGCTACCGGACTCACTGCCGGAGTTGCCACAATTACTTATACAGTTGGCACATATGTAACCTATTCAGTTACCGTTGAGCCTCTTCCATCTCCAATAAGCTGCCCGTCATCTGTCTGTGTCGGCGGTTCTTTTACACCAGTTATAACACCAACTGGCGGAACATGGTCAACCTCTACTCCCGGTCTTTTAAGTATCAGCATGATCACAGGGGCAATATCGGGTGTAGGTGCTGGAACGGGAGTCATTACTTATACCACACCAGCGGGATGCTCATTAACTATTGCAATTACCGTTAATCCCGTACCTTCAGCCATAACCGGCTCTTCTACTATCTGCATGGGTGGCACCTCCACCTATACGGATATCGGCGGTGGTGTATGGTCCAGCGCAGCTCCGGCAGTTGCTACTATCGGATCAGCTACAGGAATAGCTACAGGCATTTTGCTCGGTGCTGTCAACATAATTTACACCCTCCCCACAGGTTGTGCGGCGACTATGCCGGTCACTGTCGTTTCTGCTCCTGCTGCCTACAATGTTACCGGTGGTGGATCTTATTGCACAGGTGGTGCAGGTGCTTTTGTGAGTCTTAGCGGCTCCTCAGTCGGAGTTAGCTACCAGTTATATAATACAGGGGTGCCCGTTGGTTCGCCTGTTGCAGGTACTGGTACAGCGCTGTCTTTCGGAATGTTTACCGCGGCAGGCACTTATACTGCAGTTGCAAATCCCGGTACATCATGCGCTACTACAATGACCGGCAGTGCCATTATTACGGTCAGCCCTTTGCCAACCATCTATGCCATCACCGGAGGCGGCCCTTATTGTTCAGGTGGCAGCGGCGATGATTTAGGCCTTACCGGTTCTGATGTTGGCACTAATTATCAGCTTTATTTGGGAGGCTCAGTTGTTGGCCTTCCAATAGTTGGCACCGGATCAGCCCTTGATTTTGGTTTATTCTCGGCTATCGGCACCTATACCGTTGTAGCTACAGATCCTGTTACAGGTTGCACTAATACAATGTCGGGCAGCGCAGTTGTCAGTACCACATCAATTGTTGTACCTACTGTGTCTCTGTCTGTAGCGCCGGGCACAACAGTATGTGCAGGCACAACGGTTACTTTCACACCATCACCTACCGGTGGCGGCACTTCACCTACCTATACATGGACAGTTGGCGGACTAGCGGTTGCATCTGGCAGCACCTACAGCTATGTCCCTTCATCGGGAGATGTGGTTGGCGTTACCATGACCAGCAGCGCCTTATGTGCTTCACCTGCAACAGCATCGGGTTCAGTAACCATGACGGTTGATGTGCCAGCTATTACAGCCACAGCTACACCCGCTGCATGCGGTGGTGCAGTAACCCTTTCTTCAGGGGGCGGAATGTCCTACTCCTGGACGCCTACCACAGGCCTCACCTGCCCTGGATGCGCTACCAATACTTTTGTACCTGCCACTACTACAGTTTATTCTGTAATAGGCACAGATGGTAGTGGCTGCACAGGCACCGCCTCTGTAACAGTGGATGGCAACAGTATCTCAGGCTACATCAGCTATACAGGCACTCCATCAGCCGGCGATTTCAAAGTATGGCTTATACATTTTAATCCATCCGACAGCTCAATTATTGCTACCGATTCTACAGCAAATTGCGTAATAGGTGGTATGCCTTATTATGAATTTATGGATGAACCGGCAGGCAGCTATCTGATAAAAGCAAAACTCAACAGCTCAGTTCCCGGCACTACAGGTTATATACCCACCTATGGCCTTTCGTCTCCTACCTGGGATACTGCAACAACCGTTACCCATACCGCAGGTGCTGACACAATGCATATCAATATGATATATGGCACTGTACCGGCTGGCCCGGGTTTCATTTCCGGTTTCGTATATGCAGGAGCGGGCAAAAACACCTCAACCGAGGCTCCTGCCGCCAACTTGACTATTTACCTTAAAAATGCCGCTGGCCATATAGTTACCTATGTTATTACTGGCACCGATGGCTCCTACAAATTCAGCGGGATAGCAGAAGGCACTTATTACATATATCCGGAAACCTATAAATATTATACAACCCCATCAGCAGTGATCACCCTGTCTCCCGGCTCAGATACGGCTACTGCTATCAACTTCAAGCAGCATACCTCTTTCGGAACAATTACTCCTTATAACTTTACCAAAGTGCCCCAAAATACGGTTACCGAAACCTGCTTCAGCCTCTACCCTAACCCAACTATCGGCAATATGAATGTAGCCTGGAACAATCAGTCAACAGGAAATGCGACCCTGCATATCACAGATATGACCGGCAGAGAAGTTTATACTTCACCTTTAGATATAAATAAACCCTCGGGAGAAGCTGCATTCTCGCTCAGCAACCTGAATGATGGAATATATATGGTTACAATACAATCAGACAAATTTTTCTATAGCGGAAGACTGGTAAAGATCAGTAACTAAGCTGCAGATTGGCTCTTTTTGAAACTCCCGGTAATGCCGGGAGTTTTTTTATGAAAACAAATACAGCTTCCTTAAAATCAAATACGCCATATAATTATGTTTGAATTTTACTAACATTTATTCCTTTTTTTACGCCTTATTTATAATGCAATGAACAGGATTCAGTACATTTATTAATTATTATATCTATTTTTAAAATCTGATCTAAACGAATATAGCTAATGAAACACCTCAACCTTACAATTCTTGCGTTGTTATTATCGCTGGCCACATTTGCTCAGGTAGCGCCTATAACAGGGCCATCCACTATTTGCGACGGTTATACCGGCACTATGAGTGATGCTACCCCCGGTGGTACATGGACTATAAGCCCAATGAGCTACGCAGCTATTGGCGCAACGACAGGAGTCGTAACCGGTTTAGCTCCCGGCGTTGCAACGGTTACCTATACATTGGGCACTTATACCGCTACGCATATGGTAACCCTTGAGGCTCTGCCCGGGCCTATTACTTGTCCGGCTTCTATTTGTGTAGATGGAGTATTTTCCCCAACTGACCCAACTCCCGGTGGCACCTGGAGTTCATCTATAGTTACTGTGTTATCAATCAGTGGGCTCGGATATGTAACAGGTGTCAGCCCCGGAACGGCCATACTTACCTATACAGCAATAACAGGATGTTCAACATTTACAACTGTAACTGTAGACCCTGCCCCTCCACCAATAACCGGATCTTTAGTAGTCTGTGAATACAGTACCACTACATTAAGCGATGCAACACCAGGAGGCGTTTGGGCTTCTTCTGGGCCAACTACAGCATGGATTGGATCATCTACCGGTATTGCTACAGGTGTAGGCGGAGGAACAACCACTATCACTTATATGCTCCCGTCAGGATATTGTTTTGCAACTGCAGTACTCACTGTTAACCCGACCTCTGCAATATATACTGTTACCGGTGGCGGTAGTTTCTGTGCAGGTAGTGCAGGCATGGCTGTTGGAATCACCAATTCTGATATCGGCAGTACCTATACTTTATACAATGGAGGATCTTACGTAACTACCGTAGCAGGTACGGGTAGTGCAATAAGCTTTGGCACTATGACTACTGGAGGCACCTACACGGTTGTGGCAAATGCAGGCACCTCCTGCGCTGCAACAATGTCTGGCAGCGCAGTAATAACAGTTAATCCTGCCCCCGCTATTTATATTTTATCCGGAGGGGGAACCGTTTGCTCCGGTGGTCCCGGATTAAGCCTTGTGCTCAGTGGTTCAGATATAGGTGTCACCTATCAGCTATTCGTTTCAGGTATTGCTCTGGGATTAGCTGTTACAGGTACTGGTGCACCAATAACGTGGCCCCCAACTACTATGGCTGGCACCTACAGTGTTATTGCTACCAATACAGCTACAAGTTGTACCGCAGCTATGGGCAGCGCCACAATTACCACAGGTACTACCCCAACCGTATATTCCATAACAGGTGGTGGTAGTTATTGCTCAGGCGGATCAGGTGTACATGTTAATTTAAGCAACTCAACAGTCGGAGTATCTTACCAGTTATACAATGGAGGATCACCTGTTGGCGGTGCCCTTGCAGGAACGGCAATGATGCTTGATTTCGGATTAGAAACCGCGGTCGGTACTTACACTGTAGTTGCCAATCCAGGAACCTCCTGCTCTACCACCATGAGCGGCAGCGTTACAGTGAGTATCAGTCCGTTCCCCACAGCATATGCTGTAACGGGTGGTGGATCTTACTGTACCGGAGGTTCCGGTGTTGCTGTTGGCCTTTCCGGGTCTTCCTCCACCGACGTATATACTCTATATAATGGCGGTACATTTGTTTCGATTATATCAGGGACCGGGTCTGCTTTAAGTTTTGGCACGATATCGGCAGCCGGTACCTACACAGTCATGGCCGATGAGGGGAGTTCCTGTGGCACCTATATGACCGGGTCAGCAATAGTAAGTATAACATCACTTGTAGTGCCGGCAGTATCCATTACAGCATCACCCGGCACTACAATATGCTCAGGCGCAGTGGTAGCTTTTTCGGCCAATCCCACCAGCGGGGGCATTTCACCAACATATTCCTGGACTGTAGGTGGCACAGTTGTTGGAGCAGGCAGCATCTACAGCTACATACCCGGAGCCGGTGATGTGATTGGCGTTACCATGACTAGCAGCGCATTTTGCGCATCACCAACTACCGCTACTTCTTCAGTAACCATGACTGTTATTACCCCCACTATTACAGCTACCGCTACACCTCTCTTCTGCGGAGGAGGAGTAGATCTCACTGCTTCAGGCGGCGTTTCTTACTCCTGGTCGCCCATCACCGGCTTGCTATGCCCTTCTTGTGGTTATGATACGCTCTATCCTTCAGCTACAACTATTTACACCGTAACCGGCACCGATGGCACAGGTTGCACCGGCACTGCTACTGTAACCGTGGATGGCAACAGCATATCCGGCTATATCAGCTACACAGGCACCCCATCGGCGGGTGATTTCACCATATGGCTGGTACAATTCAACCCCATCGACAGCAGTATACTTGCAACCGATTCAACTGCAAACTGTGTGTATAACGGAATGCCCTATTATGAGTTTATGGACAAGCCAGCGGGCAATTACCTGGTAAAAGCCAAACTCAACAGCTCCATACCCGGCACTACCGGCTATGCTCCTACCTACGGACTATCCTCGGCTACCTGGGATTTGGCAGCAACTATAACACATGCAGCAAGCGCCGACTCCATGCACATTAATATGATCTATGGTACAGTGCCGGCAGGCCCCGGTTTCGTTGCCGGTTATGTGTATGCCGGAGCAGGCAAAAACACATCGGGCGATGCTCCGGCCCCTAACCTGACCATCTATCTTATAAACACTTCTGGCCAGATTGTTACCTATGCCATCACAGGTACCGATGGTTCCTATACATTCAGTGGCATTGCCGAAGGCAGTTACTACATCTACCCTGAAAGCTACAAGTATTACACCACACCTTCTGCTTTGGTTACACTTGCACCCGGCTCAGATACGGCTACTGCTATTAATTTCAAACAGCACAATACGCTGGGAACAATCACCCCCTACGATTTTACCAAAGTACCCCAGCCAGTTATCAATACCACCGGCCTCAGCATCTACCCCAACCCTACCACAGGCAACCTGAATATACTATGGACCAACCAAGCCACCGGAAATGCAACTATATCTGTTTCGGATATGACAGGCAGAGAGGTTTATACTACTTCTTATAGGATGAATGCTGCTTCCGGAAAAACAGAAATTGATCTTGGCTCATTAGAGAACGGCATGTACCTGATCAATATAAAATCAGATAAAGTACTCTATAGCGGGAAACTGGCAAGAATAAGCAACTGATAGCCACCTGCGAATAAAAACTCTCCCTGTTGCCGGGGGGGTACGCGTTAATTTCAATGCAGTTGAAACAAATGATTCAACATCAGTAATTTTTACACTCCCCTGACAATTAACGTTCCGAAGTTTGGCATAATCCATTAATGGTAAGTTAGTTTTGCCAACCTTAAATTTATTTATGAAACTGACTGCCAGATCATTTTATTATTCCATTATTGCAATATACTTATTTGCAGCACACTCAGCCTCAGCACAGGAGGCCAAAAATCTTGCCTATCCCGATGAAAAGCACTTTAAAAACCTGCGCCAGTTGACTACCGGTGGCGATAATGCCGAAGCCTATTTCGGTTTCGATAATGAACATATAACCTTTCAGCGGCAAAACCCTAAGGAAGGGGTGATGTGCGACCAGATTTTTTATGGCGCTATTACAAAATCGGCTAAGGAAAAATTCAAATACAAAATGGTAAGCACAGGCAAAGGCCGCACCACCTGCGCCTACCTTATGCCAGACCATAAACATTTCCTGTATGCCTCTACCCACCTGGCCATGGATACCTGCCCCCCGGTGCCCGATAAGAAAGTGATCAAGAAGTATGTATGGCCAATCTACGACAGCTACGACATTTTCATTGCCGACCTGAACGGGAAAATCACCAAACGCCTGACCAGCACACCCGGCTATGATGCCGAAGCAACTATTTCGCCGAAAGGGGATAAGATCATATTTACCAGCCTGAGAAATGGCGATATTGACCTTTATACCATGAACCTGGATGGCACAAACGTGAAGCAGATAACTCATGAGTTCGGCTATGATGGCGGCGCCTGCTTCTCGCCCGATGGCAAGAAAATTGAGTGGCGCGCATCGCGTCCAAAGACACCTGAAGAAATTCAGGAGTATAAAGACCTGCTGGCTCAGGGATTGGTGATGCCCACACATATGGAGCTATTCATGGCCAATGCCGATGGCACAGACCAGCATCAGGTCACACATCTGGGCAAAGCCAACTGGGCGCCTGCATTCACCCCCGATGGCAAGAAAATAGTTTTCTCATCCGACTATGAATATGAGCACGGATTCCCGTTCAATCTCTACATGATCAACATTGATGGCACAGGCCTGGAACGCATTTCGCACGCCACCAGTTTCGATGCGTTCCCGATGTTCTCACCCGATGGCAAAAAGTTTATCTTCAGCTCCAGCCGCAGCAATGGCGATGGGCCGGGTATTGATGTGTTTGTATGTGATTGGGTGGATTAAATAATGTGGAAATTGGGGAATGTGCAATTGGGAAATTGCGGGAATAATTTTATCGATCGAATGATTTTTCCTGGTCCTGATTCGTATGATAAATAGCAAATACTATTACATCTCTTTCGAAAATTTCAAAAATAATTTTGTACGGAAAATGTTTAAGTAATACTTGCCTATAATTATCATTTATGAAAGAATAGTGAAATGGAGTAAATTTCAATTTCTCAATAGTGGCGTAAACTTCATTTTCAAAACGGTTTCCCAATCCGGGCAATTGCTGTTCATACCACCACCAGGCATCCTCAAGCATATTCTGTGCAGTTTCCCTGATCTCAATCCTGAACATACTATGAGGTTTTCCTTTTCATAATTAATTCCTTTGACTCTTCTATGCTATACGACTTACCCTCCCCATTCAGGTATTTACGTCGCTCTTCATTTAAGAATTTTAATTGCACTGGCGTCAGGTCAACTTCAGCTTTTTCATGAATGGTATCTTCTAATAAAGAATACCACCCTTTAATTTTTTTATCATCTGCATTTTCGAGATAAACCATTAATTGCTTTCTCATTGCTGGTATTGTCATACATGTTCGTTTTTAAAACTCACAAAAATCGCAAACTAAAATATATCATTTACTGATTACTTTCAGGTAACTCAAGGTCTGTTTCTCTTATTAATCAGTTCTTTAATTTCGCCATAAGTGTAGGATATACCATCGCCCATAAGGTATTTCTCCCGTTCCAGGTTAAGGATATTCAATTCATCGGCGCTTAAACCTGCGGTGGCCTTTGCCTCAATCTGCTCTTCCAGTATAGCGTACAGCCCGGTTATTTTCTTTTCACCCGCTTCACTGATATAAGCTATTAACTGTGCCCTCATCTCCGGAATGTTCATAACTATGTTTTTTGTAAAATTAATGAAAATGATGTTCAATTATAATAATTGCACTGCTGCTCTTTGTAGCAATGCCGCCATGCAATAGATTTGAATATTTAGCGTTACCTTTGCACCTAATTTTTACAATTTGCTGGGCAGAGCGCGACATATTATAGTAGGAATCATTGATTTTTTTCACAGGCCTTTCGTTAACCTGATACCGACACAGACATTCCGGTATCTGGCCTGCGGAGGGTCCAATACGGTATTGAACATTTTCCTCGAGTCTATAGCATTCAACCATATCCTGCACGGGCATCCTGTACCTGTTTATCACAGTTTAGCCATTTCGCCCGAACTGGGCGCCTGGGCGCTTTCCTTTCCCATCACTTTTACCGCAGGTTTTATCATGTCGCGGCATATAGTTTTCCCCGAATCAAATCTGCACGGGCATAAACAATTATTCAGGTATGCACTCACTACCATTACTTTTTTATTGATGACTGTGGCACTCATTGAGTTCGGTAAAGACTTTCTGCCCATGATCAACCAGACTGTTCGGTACACTTTTATTTGTATCATCACAGCAGTTCTCAGTTATATTTCGCAGCGGGTATATACCTTCAAAACCATTGAAGAGAAAGTAGTGACCGATTAATTGATCGCCCAGTTTATAACTATAACCGTTTTCTTTATTTTCAACACTTTATTAATCCCTCACTACATCTTATGAAGCATACCTTATTACTGCTGATTCTATTTCTTTTTACTTCATCTGGTTTTGCACAGAATACCTCCAGGATAATATTTCTAAGAATGGACGCCAAAACAGATCAGCATACCAGCAGGTTAAAAGAATGGAGGGCCTACACCGATAAAATTATTTTCAATGGCAATGAAATCGGGGAAATTGGCTCAGCTTCTGTTTTCATTTTTGATGCAACTGACGTGGATGGTTACTATTTTCTGTGGCCTGCAGTAAATAACGATGAATCTGATGATGAAAAAATAAAACTGGAAGTGCCCGGTCATTCATTAACTATTATAAAATTCAGCCTCAGCGAAAAGACGCCAATTACCTCAAAGGCCGAGGTAGAAGACGTGTCTGATTTTTATAAATGCTTTGATAACAATAAATGGCTGAGAAAAGAGCTTGCTGACAAAGGATATTATTCTGTAACAGAACTGGTAGCCGGGTATAAAATAAATGGAAAGGAAGTTGCGGTTCTTCCGGATCCCGGGTGGTACAAAAAAATGGACTGGGCTCATATGCTTACCGATACCCTCTTTTATGATGATGAAACTTTGCCCACCACGCGGCAGAATTCGAATTATTACGAAATAATACGCGAAGATCCACCAAACGGTTTTAGAGTTAAGGAATACCTATCAGGCAGTAATCAATTAAAGCTGGAAGGCTATTATTCTGCAATTGATTCTGCCAAAATAAGAGAAGGGATGTTTACCAACTACTATGAAAGCGGCAGAATAAGTCATAAAGGCAACTACCATAATAACATGACTGAAGGCCTTTTTGTGTATTATTTTGATACGACCAATTCTCCGGAATGGTATCACTGCAATTACAAAGATGGAATGATAGATGGCGAACTGAAGAGCTACTATCTTAGTGGGAAGTTAAAAAGAAAAGAGTTTCACCAGGCAATAGAAAATAAAGCTTATGCCAACAGTTTCAATAGTGGAATCAAGCAAAAATCAGCCAAAAGAGATACAATTATCAGCGGAAGTTGCTATGATGAAAGCGGGAAAGAAATAAAATTTACGCGATTTGAAAGTATGCCCACAACAAAATATAACATTAATGAGTATATCGGCAAATCCGTTAAATATCCTAAATCGGCAATAGAAAGGAACATAGAAGGGAGAGTGCTTGTGAAATTTGTAGTAAATACTGATGGTACGATATCGGATATAAAGATCAGGAAGCATGTATCGCCTGAATTAGATAAAGAAGCTGCTAGGGTAATTGAAGAAATGCCTCTTTGGGAACCGGGCATACAGGACGACAAAAAAGTTAAAGTTTATTTTACAATTCCCATCCGCTTTAAATTGGAATGATTCACTGATTTTGGATAATTTTATGCCTATGCGTTTCAGAAAATTAATCCCCTTTTTTGTGTTGCTGTGGACTGGCATTATTTGCAGCCCGGGCATGATATTTGCCCAGCAGATAAGCCATGCCTACGATTCTCTGGCCAGCAAGGTACTGAAGCTGATCAATGAACACAGAACAGAAATGGCCCTGAAGCCCTTGGTTATGGTGAAGCAGATAACAAGCGCCGCATCGGTACACAGCCTTAATATGGCTACCGGTAAAGTGCCCTTCGGCCACAAGGGTTTTGATGAAAGAATGGACCACCTTAAAGACAAATTGAAACCAGTGAACTCATTCGCCGAAAATGTAGCTTTTGGCGCCTCAACAGCCGATGAAGTTGTGGACCTTTGGCTTACCAGTCCCGGCCACCGGCAAAATATAGAGGGCGATTTTGACCTGACCGGAATAGGAATAGTAAAAAGTAAAGACGGAGATCTTTATTATACCCAGATATTTTTGAGAAAGGGGAATTAGAGCTAAAATCCAAATCTCAAATTCCAAATTCCAGATTCCAAAATCCAAATTCCAAAATCCAAATTCCATCACATCAATATCCATACTTCTCCTTCCAGCAATTCTTTAAATACTCCCGCATCCTTGCTTCGGCGGCATTGTTTCCGGGATCATACAATTTTGTTCCTTTTATAGAATCGGGCAAGAATTCCTGGTCTGCAAAATTACCTTCAAACTGATGGGCGTATTTGTAACCCTTACCATAGTCCATTTTTTTCATGAGCCCGGTTGGGGCATTGCGTATGGTCAGCGGCACAGAGAGATCACCTGTTTTGGCTACAATCGCCTGTGCATCGCTGATGGCCATATAGGCTGCATTGCTCTTGGGTGAGCAGGCCAGGTAAGTAGCTGCCTGCGATAGTATGATCCGGCACTCGGGATAACCTATCAGCTCTACTGCCTGGAAACAGCTTGTGGCCAGCAGCAGAGCGTTGGGATTGGCATTGCCTATATCTTCGCTTGCCAGTATTACCATGCGGCGGGCTATGAATTTAGGGTCTTCCCCACCCTCTATCATCCTTGCCAGGTAGTATACTGCAGCATTAGGGTCGCTGCCCCGTAGCGACTTAATAAATGCCGATATGATGTCGTAATGCTGCTCCCCTGTTTTGTCATACAGCGCCATTTTCTTTTGCACAATGTCCTGTACCAGGTCATTGGTTACTGCTTTATTATCGGCGGGCAATGATGCGGCAATGAGTTCCACCAGGTTCAGCAGCCGGCGGGCATCGCCGCCACTCAGCTGCATCAGTGCTTCCCATTCTTTTATGTCCAGGTGCTGTTCTGCCAGCCATTTATCTTTATGCATCGCCTGGGCTACCAGCGCCATAAGGTGGTCTTCGTTCAGTGGCTGCAGCACATATACCTGGCACCGGCTCAGCAATGCGCTTATCACCTCAAAAGAGGGGTTCTCGGTAGTGGCGCCTATCAGTGTTATTATGCCTTTCTCCACAGCCCCCAGCAGGCTGTCCTGTTGCGCTTTATTGAACCGGTGTATCTCATCAATAAACAAGAGCGCATGGCCGCTCTTCCGTGCAAGTTCTATAACCGCTCTTACATCTTTCACACCGCTGTCTATTGCGCTGAGCGTAAAAAAAGGCATATTCAGCGAGCGGGCTATGATCTGCGCAAGAGTTGTCTTACCCACACCCGGAGGCCCCCAAAACAGAATAGAATGACCTTTACCACTTCTTATCATCTGCTCCAGTACCTTACCAGGCGCTACCAGGTGATCCTGCCCTATAAACTCCTCCAGCAACTGTGGCCGCACCCGTTCTGCAAGGGGCATATTTGAATCCTGCATAGAATTATATTTATTTTTACACGGAATTAGCTATTTTAGCCTCATGTTTCGCAAGTTACTCTTTCTATTGTTATTAGCCTGCAGCGCCAATGCCATGGCCCAGGTTGCCATTACTCCCATCAAATCTGAGGCTAAGAATGTGCCTGATACTACAGATTATAAAAGGATGGGCGCTCCTATGCCCGGAATGCGCCTGAAAATCTTTAAGGACACTGCTAAAAAAGACAACCTGCTAACCGTTATTACTAAGGATACCAGTGTGCGGAACAGGGAAAGTACCGCCTATATTACCGGGAAGACAGTGAACACCAAAGACACTGTAGTTACCACACATAAACACAAAAAGAAAGCCGTTAAAGAAGATAAGGTTACTGAACAGAAAGCCATTGTGGCCAAACCAAAAGACTACCTTACCAATGCCGACTTCGACAATGGAGCTAACCTTATGGTAATGATGTTTAACCCCACCTGCTCGCACTGCGAAGATGAAACCGAACTGCTGGAGAAGAATATATTTTACTTCACGAAATCAAAACTTATATTAATGGCCAATCCCATGATGTGGGAATACCTGCCTAATTTTGTTAAGAGTTTTCATATTTTCGATTACCCTGCCATAACCCTTGGCAGCGACAGCACATTTATCAGTAAAGTGTTTTTATATAGTGCACTGCCGCAAATAAATATTTATGACAAGCACCGGAAACTGATAAAGACTTTTTCAGGAGAAGTAGTGATGGACAGCCTGAAAAAATACATAGAATAAATGAAGCCGCTATTAATTGCTCAGTCATCTTTATGATCCGAAAATTACTGATTCTGACATTGCTTGCCTATTGTGCAACTGCCCGGGCGCAGGTGAGCAAAACCCCTGTAAAACAGGAAGAAAACAAATCGGATACTTCTATAGATTATACATTGCTGGGCGCTCCTATGCCTGATCTGAAATTGAAAGTTTTTGCAGATACAGCTAATAAAGAACTACCAACTTCTGCTTCAGCTAAAACAGGAAACAAACCTGATTCAAATGCAGCCACCGGCAAACAACTAAAGAGAGCAAAGAAAGATAAAGGCAGATTAAAAAGAATAAAAGAAGTAACTCGAAATCCTTACCGGACCAATGAAGACTTTGACCAATACACAAATTTGGTGGTAATGATGTTTAACCCCAACTGCTCACATTGCGAAGATGAAACCCTTATGCTGGAGAAAAACAGTTCAGTGTTTAATAAATCCAAAATCATCTTGCTTGCCAACCCCTTAATGTGGGAATACCTGCCCAACTTCACTAGAACCTTACACGTATTTGATTACCCCGTTTTTATCGTTGGCAGCGATAGCACGTTTATCAATAAGGTGTTTTCCTATGCCGCACTGCCCCAGATTAATATCTACAATAATCAGCGAAAGCTCGTCGTGACTTTATTCGGAGAGGTAAGCATTAACATCCTGAAAAAATATCTGGAATAAGAGCTTCAGCTCAAAGCACTAGCTGCATCCTATATCTTCTATAGAAATCAACCAGGTCTGGGGGTTACTTATAGTCATTAAGAGGGAGTATGGGATTGCTTGAAATAGAGTTCAGGATCTTGTGGAATTTTCCTGTTTTTTCAGGGATGTATTACCCTCTCGCCACATAGATGGCGCAGCAAGCAATGGAACTGCTGATTATCAGGCTGGTATCAACGGAGATTGAGTACCCGCATATTCCGATTCAGCTTTGGCTTTCACAAAGTGGCGTACTTTATGAACATAATCGAAATACCCGGTCTGCATCCGTATCGTGAACAGGGTAAGTATTGAGGCGCTGATGCCCAAAAGGGTCATGGCCACAAACTGTTCTTGGTTCATCTTCAGAAGCACTACACCGGTAATGATCATAAAGGAACAAAACAGCAATAGGAGAAACGGTCCACCCGAATCCAGCTGGCGCATTTTTGATGTTACCACCACCTTAGTTTTATTACCTTCCTCCGTGAATACAACACTGGTTATAGGCAGTGTTTTAATGGTTTCTACCTGCTCGGCATGAGGTATAATGCTCAGCTTGCGGTCTTTGTCCAGTACCTCAAAATCAAGGTTGTGGATTCGGACATGATCACCTATCAGCCTTCTTTTCAATTCCTTCTCCGAAACCGAAAAATGGTAGGTGTGACTTCTTGTGAACAGAAACATAAGCAAAGATTTAAATTGATTATGAATAATTTGAATATAAAGGTAGTCGAATTTTTTCTACAAACAAAATCATTAACAAATTATCTTTGTATTACAAAAACCATGCCAAATTGACAACAATTTTAAAAATAAACTAAATATCTGGCTATCAACCATTAGTGAAACTTGCAGGAATTATTATAGCTTTGAAACAAATGACAGATTTACGATAATGGTGAAACCACCTATCCTAACCAGGTAAACTTTTATAATTCGCCAGGTTTAAGTAACGCCATTGCGGGATTCAAACCATAACGGCTGCATTTCTGCAACCTTTATTAGTTAATAGATGTATTATTTTATAAACGTGCCAAGGCCAAAATTCAGTTTCAATCCTTATTCCCTATACATAGGCTGGATTTGGTATTCAAAAGCATTTCTGAAAAAAAATACATTCAATATCCCATCTGTTTCAAAGCCGCCTTCACCTCCCTGGCGGTTTTGAACCTGGATACCCTATGGGTCTCTTCGTTATCTCCATCAAAACCACCCGATACTTTTTTGCTTACATTTTCCATGTATTTTAACCTCACCGGATGCTGCAACGAGGAGATATCGTCATAAATGCGGGTTTCATAAATATCGCCATTAATCTGGTAATGCCTTACCGGCCATTTCACCAATACTCCCACTTCACGTGTTGTATCCTTATCAGCATTTACAAAAAACACTGATAATAGCTCAGCACAGCCTCCTTCATTTTCAAAGGTGTCTATCAATATCCTTTCATAAGAGTAATTTCCAATCGGCCTGTAGAGATAACCAATTAAATCCAGCTCTAGCTCTTCCATATTGTTGGGCAAATGATAAGGCCGGATATAAAAACCAATGATGCATCGTTCTTGTCCCCATACCTGTGTTTCAATCACCTGCTGCTCCATAACATCGGCATAGGGCAGTGTATCATTGGTAAATGCCAAACCAGGGGGTACATTATTCCGTACAAAATCAACTGCGGTCTGACCTGGCGCTCTGTGAAAGACCTGCGACAAGCAATAAGAACAATCAAAAAGCGTAACAACGAAAAAGAGTGCTATTATTTTGTACATGAAAGCCATTAGTTGCTTATCACACAGCATCCTTAGCTATCACAGTCCAGTCCATATGCCCCTGCCCTTTGGCTATCCATTTATCCATTTCGACAGCTATGGCAGGTATGGCCATCAGGTGCATTGCCCCCTGCTCTGCACCTTCTATCATCAGGCGGGCATCCTTGCGGGCCATATTCAGTTCCCAGGTAGGCTGATCAAAGGTATTACTGGTAATTTTCTTCAGCCGGGCAGGTATCATAGCTGCAGGGTTCCAGGCATTAAACAGATCGCCCACTGCATCAGAGCTGATACCAAAAGATTTTGCCAGCGACAAAGCATCCGATATACCTGCGGTCATAGCTATCAGAAACAGGTTGCCTATCAGTTTCATCCCTGCGGCAGTATTATTTTTTAGCCCGAAGTTCACCACTTTGCCGGTCATTTGAGCCAGTTCAGGTTCTAGTCTGCTTATTAATTCCTGATCGCCCGATACAAGCATGGTGCCGGTACCCTCCAGTGCATTCTGAGGCCCCATAAATACCGGTGCATGCAAATAGGTATAGCCCCTGCTTTTCCAGAGCTCAGTGCGTTCAGCAGCGCCATTCGCTGAGGTAGTGGAATGGTCAATTATTATTACGCCCGGTTCAAAACCGGTACTGGCTTTTTCCAGTATTTCATTTACCGCCTCATCATCCTTCAGGGTTAGATGTATCCTGTTTGTGCCTCTCACTGCGTCTTCCACATGGTCATATGCATTGGCTCCATCTGCTTCCAGCGCTTTCGCCTTCGCTGGGGTGCGGTTCCATACATTTACCTGCTGTCCTTTTTTCAGTAATGCTTTTACAAAATTGGCGCCAAGATGGCCCATACCCAGAAATGCGATCATAATCTTTATCTTTCGGATAAAGTTAGGGAACATGCAGTTAAGCGGGAATAAATTTATCTTACCGGACTATAAAATACTACCTGATCACAATACTTGTATTATACGTACCATCCGTAGTTCGTGCCGAAAGAAAATAAACACCGGGTGCCAGATCGGTTTTAATGGTCTCCTGCTTATTGGTGCTCAGTTTTAAAGTTTGCACCTGCTGGCCCAATACATTGGAAATTACTATGGCCGCCTCCTCCGTTACACTTGAATATATGATGCAGCTGAATGTACCTTCGCTGGGGTTGGGATAAACCTTAACCCCTGGTCCATATCCTGTAGATTGTCTGGATACTCCCAAAGCACAGTTTGGAATATTTATATAAACAGTTGTTGTATCCGCAGCCCCGACACAGTCTGTGATAACAACTGTGAACGAATCTGTGCCAATATAACCTGCTGCAGGAAAATAAAATGACCCTGCCGGATTGGTAGTATCGCCACTTGATGCTATGGTATAACCAAATGATGAGGTTGTTCCGTGAACAGGAGGTGTAAGCACATTCCATGTCTCCCATTGGCTCTGATCTGAATCTATTATTGCCAGAATTGAATCCAGGTGTGCAAATGTAATCCCTGAACATATGGTAGTATTCAGATTGTGACCAAAGGCAAAAATTGGCGGACGGTTATTGGTAATTTTGGTAACCATATGCATACCCGTAATGGAACAAAACAGCTCGTTATGACTGTTCATTGACATGAAGCTGGGGCCGTAAGGCGAACTGACAATCCCGTATTCGCTTACCCGGCAGTCATTAAACGGAATAGTATCGTGAGAACCTCCGCCGGCAAAGTAAGTAATTATACCAGTTAGATCTACTATAAAAATTGAATCATCTGTTGTGAGGTATATATTACCGGCTGCATCAATTGCCACATCCTCTGTACCGCCAATCGATCTGGCTGTTGCTGGTCCTAGTCCGGAGCAGGTGCCCGAACAACCTGCAAAAGTGGTAATAATACCCGACGGATCTATCTTTCTTATTCTGTTGTTGCCATTGTCCGCAAAATAAACATTCCCTGCGGCATCAGCTTTTATTCCCCGTGGGTTATTGATCTTAGCTGCAGTAGCCGCTCCTCCGTCTCCGCTGAAACCGCTGACACCTGTACCTGCAATCGTGGTTATGATACCTGTTGTCGCTATTTTACGTACCACATGGTTACCATCATCCGATATATACAGATTACCTGACAAGTCAATACCCATACCCTGAACATAACCAATCTTTGCCGTCGTTGCAGCAAAGCCATCTCCTGTATAGCCCGCAACACCTGTGCCTGCGATAGTAGAAATTATGCCTGATGTATTAACCATCCGTACCCTGAAATTCTGATTATCGGCAATATATAAATTTCCTGTTGCATCAAGAGCAATACCAAATGGCGCATTCAGATAGGCCGCTGTGGCGGGGCCTCCGTCTCCGGCAAACGAATCAATTGTGCTACTGCAACCAGCCACCGTAGATATTATACCTGAATGTACTTTCCGGATCCGGTTATTCAGTTCATCGGCTATATATACATCTCCCGAATTATTAACAGCTATTCCTTGTGGATTGTTTAATTGAGCAGCAGTTGCCATACCTCCGTCACCCGTATACCCTCCGGATCCTGTGCCTGTAAGTGTAGCCATAACCGGCTGGGTAAACTGAGCCTTCAGGGAAACTGAAAAAAGAACAAAAGCCACAAGAAAATTACCTGCATACAGGCAGACAGAGCGTAGCGTGTTTTTCATAAAAGTCATACGTTTTAGTTTAGTAAACCAATAATAAGGAGATTGGTGACAATTTTAATAATTAAAGGTAAGAAATAATTATTGCATATCCATAAATCAGAAAACAACCGAAAAATCAGCTTAGAGCTATTGCCAGAAACAAAAATTGTACAGCCCTGAAAAATTATTACCGCCTGTCGGATGTTTTTTTATTAATTTGCTCCTTTCAAAAAAAAATCAACGACTTATGTCCATAAATCTCTGCATTGACTGGGGTAATACCAATATCAAAGCTGCAATTTTCGATAACGACAAACTGACGAAACAATTTACTTTTTCTCCCAACGTTTGCCTCGAAAAAGTTACAGAAATTCTGAACACTTACAAGCCGGTAAAAGCAATATTATGCTCAGTTGTCGGCCAGGATAATGAATTGGCCGACCTGGTGAAAGGACATATAAAAACACTCGTAAAACTGGATGGACATACGCGCACACCTATTAATAATGCCTACCTTTCAGCCGATACGCTCGGTGCCGACAGACTGGCCCTTGTGAACGGTGCTTATGGAGCATTCCCCGATAAAAACAATCTGGTCATAAGCCTGGGTACCTGCATTACTTACAACCTGATGCAAAAAAACAAAACATTCAGGGGCGGGGCAATTTCACCGGGCCTCAAGATGCGGCTCACTGCAATGCATACACTTACCGATAAATTACCGGAAGTACCGGTTGATGGCGACCTGTTACTCATGGGTTACGATACCGAAACCTGTATGCGCAGCGGTGCTGTTAATGGTATGGTGGCTGAAATTGAAGGCATGATGAAAGCTTACGAAGCTCAATTCCCCGAATTTAACGCTATATTAACTGGTGGAGATGCTCCTTTCTTTGTGAGCAAAATTAAAAGTAAGATATTTGCCGACCCCGACTTATTGTTGAAGGGATTGAATCTAATCTTAAATTATAATGTTGCTCAGCCCCGTTAAAATATTTATTTCTGCTTTACTTATTTTAACCGGAGTAAAAGTTACTGCTCAAACCAGTACTTCCTCTACTACTGACAATACCAGTAATCCGCTCAATGGCAGAGAGAATAACCCCTATTCCAAATACGGTATCGGCGAATTGGTTAATCCAAACAACGCTGTACTAAGAGGTATGGGCAATGTTTCTTCTGCTTTTGAGAATCCATACGAAATGAATACCGAGAATCCGGCTTCGTATGCATTTCTGGCACGCACCACTTTTGAAATGGGCGCCACAGCCAGTGTTAGGTACATTAAAGGTTCCGGGCTCAACTACACTACAGGTACTGCTTCCTTATCTTATTTCACAATCGGGATGCCCGTAGGCAAAAATGCTGGTTTCTGCATTGGCTTCAAACCCATTACCCATGAATATTATTCCATGGTAGATACTATTACCACACCCCAGTCTCCTATAGGCCAGGTGGCCCGCTCCTATAGCGGCGAAGGTGGCCTTAATTACGCTTATCTGGGCGGAGCATGGCAATACAAAGGCCTGAGCATTGGTGTTAATCTCGGCTATATGTTCGGCACCATACAGCAGATAACTTCGACTGTTCCTATAGATACTAATTCATTCAACCGAGCATATACCGCAGATTTTGCCAATTACAACCAGATTGGAGGCCTGTACTGGAAAGCAGGTATCATGTATGAACGTAAACTGGATTCTGATTATACCTTCAGGCTCGGTGGTACATTTGCCCTTACACAAAACCTTACCGACCGGCTGAACGCCTTCCAGATATCTATCTACAACTTCGGAGATACTATTGTTAATGATACCAGCGTCAATAAAGGAGAGCAGCATGGCTTCCTTACAATGCCCATGACTTACAGCATTGGCGCTATGCTGGTAAAAAATGACAAATGGAGTATCGGTGCTGATTACAGTTTTACCCAATGGAGTGGTTATAAAAGCACCGTAGACCCCACCCTGAATACAGGTGTAGGCAGTCAGGCTTATAAAATCAGCCTGGGTGGTGAATACATACCCGATATCAATAACATCCGGAATTACTGGTCGAGGCTCACTTACCGCTGGGGTGTTTATTATGGCACTGATTACCTTAATATCGACGGCACCCAGCTCCCCAACTACGGCATCACAGCAGGCATCAGTCTGCCTTTCAGACGGTCTACATCCCACATGCATATGGCGTTGGATCTCGGCAGGCTGGGCACCACTACAGGAAGCCTTATTCAGCAGACTTACGTGCGCTATACCTTAGGTATTTCTTTCAACGACAGATGGTTTGTGAAACGCCGGTATGACTAACCGCGACAAAACATATTATTTCAGAATTACAGCCCGGATACTCATTCCGGGTATTTTGTTTTGCGCCATTGCCGCTTGCAAAAATGACCCTAATCTCGTAAACGCGCTCTACTCACGACCCGGTAACCAGGCCGACCATATGAAGGATGTAACTTTTATCTACAGTAAAGAAGGAAAAATAAAAATGCGCGTTTCGGCCCGGGACTTTGTGCGGAACGAAGCAGCCAAACCACCTTATATAGACATGAACAACCACCTGGTTGCCGAGTTTTACGACGATAGCGGCCTGGTAGATAATGTACTCACCGCCGACTCATGCCGCTATTACGAGGCTCAGGGCAATGTGCTGGTTTGGGACAGCGTGCATATTGTGAGCCGCAGCGGCCAGGAACTCAATACAGACGAACTGATCTGGAACCAGAGCATCCAGAAGTTCTTTACCGAAAAACCCGTCCGCATCACCACCCCCACACAAATACTCCTGGGCGAAGGCATGGAAGCCAACAGCGATTTCACATGGTACCAGATCACCCACCCCAAGGGCACCGTGCAGGTAAAGAAAGGCGAAGTGCCCCAATAGTTTACCTGTAAATTAATTTCCCAATGCCCAAACCTGCCTGCCGTTAGGCAAAATCCCAATCCCCAATCAAACATGACTACATCTCAACCACCACCAATGATACTGTAGCTGAATACCCAGCGCCGACGTACTCCCTTTCAGGGGCAGGGGGTTTCCGGTGTCTACCTTTCCACTACAACCTTCGTCATATACTTATAATCATTTCCGTCAACACTCAGTAAATACACCCCCGAAGCCACGTCTATCTGCACCGGCATCGAAACCACTCCATCCTTCACTGTAACCATACTCCAGTCCTTTATTTTCATACCTGCCACATTGCTGATGGAAATATGCACCGTTTCTTCAGTAGCCCATGTGAGGTCTATTGTAAACCCGCCATCTCCCGGATTAGGCGATACCCGCACAGCATTTCCCCGCTCTGTTGCTCCTTGCTCCACCTCTGGCGGCCCGCTTCTGCCCGCTGAAGGCATTACCGTCAAATGTTTGGTAACAGGGCATATCCCGCCAGTTGCATAGGTTATTGTTACTGCCCCAACGCTGATGCCGGTTACATGGCCGGTCCCAGCCACTACAGTTGCCACAAGGGTATTGCTGCTGCTCCACAGGCCTCCTGTTACAGCATCGCTCAAGGTAACAGGCGTGCCCAGAAAAAGGCTTGCAGGGCCGGTAATAGCCGCAGGTAATGTATATACCATTTCACTCGTATCCACTTTGCAGCCCGTTGATGTCAGCGTATACGTTACATATCCTGTCCCCCCGGTTATTCCGGTTACCACTCCACTCCCGCTCCCCACACTCACAATTCCTGCTCCCGCACTCCATGTTCCTCCCGGAGTGGCATCTGTAAGTGCTGCAGTCGAACCCACGCATACAGACCCGCTGCCCGCTATTGTTGCCGGTAACGGATTAACCGTAAACCAGGCCGTACCCGTACAGCCCGCGGGTAGTATATAGGTTACACTTGCACTGCCCGGCGTATTGCCCGTTACTCTGCCCAGCCCACCGCCCAGATTGGTAATGGTAACCAGGCTGCTGGTATACAGGCCTGTTCCCGGCACATTGCTCACCGTCATGGTATCTCCATAGGCACAAATATTATGCACACCCGATATTGGTGCTACGCTGATCACAGTTATACTTCTGGTTGCCATACAGCCCGATGGCGCTGTATACGTTATTATTGAAATCCCTGCCGTACCACCAGTTACTAAACCTGTGGTGCCTACCGTAGCTACACCCGGCGAACCACTACCCCACGCTCCTCCCGGCGTTGCATCACTCAGTGCCAGTGTTGCCCCGCTGCATACATTCGAAGTGCTGGCGGTTATTGAAGCTGGCAATGGATTTACAGTTATCATTTCCGTTACAGTGCAACCCGCTCCCAACGAATATGTAATCGTTGCGGTACCAGCAGCAACTCCTGAAATAATACCTGATGAAGTACCGATTGTGGCTATTACGGGATTACTGCTGCTCCACAACCCTCCGCCGGCATCCATAGCATTTACTGTTGCTGAAATACAGACTATTGCCGGGCCGCTTATTGGTCCGGGCGGTGTATTAACTGTTACCGTCTTCATCGCCGGGCAGCCACCAACTGTATAACTGATAACTGTTGTTCCGGTGCTCAATCCTGTTACCACTCCGGTTGTGCCTATACTGCCAACAGCCATATTAGCTGAACTCCATATACCGCCACTGGTGCCATCTGTCAATGCAAGAGCCGAACCGACACAAACCATTGAACCGCCTGATATCGTTAAAGGCGCCGAATTGATAATTATTGTTTTAGTTGCCATACACCCTGTAGGCAGTGAATAGGTAATTATTGCTGTGCCTGCCGATATTCCGCTTACCATACCGCTCCCGCTACCCACACCAGCAATCCCTGACCCTGTGCTCCAGGTGCCGCCAGACGTAATATCTGTAAAGGGCGTGCTTAGCCCTGCGCACAGGCTGGATGTTCCGGCTATTGCTGATGGCAGCGGATTTACGGTAAAAGGAACCGTAGCTGAACAACCACTTACGGTGTAGGCTATAGTTGCAGTTCCGGTTGCAATTCCCGTTACCACACCTGCTCCGCTCACGCTCACGCTCCCCGGGCCCGCACTCCAAATCCCTCCGGTTGTAGCGTCACTGAGTGATGTAGTTAAGCCTGCGCAAACCTGTGCTGTTCCTGCAATAGCAGCAGGAACTGCATTTACGGTTACGATTGCCGTTTTAGTGCAGCCGCTCCCCAGCGAATAAGTAACCGTAGCTGTTCCCGATAAGTTGCCCGATACAATGCCCGATGAAGAACCTATACTCGCAACTGTTGCTGGCGCAATGCTCCATATGCCGCCGCCAGTGCCATCACTCAGCGCGGTTGTCGCCCCGGCGCATACATGCAATGTTCCGGTTATCGCTCCGGGTGCGCCATTCACCGTTACTGCCACCGATGCGGTGCATCCGCTAGCAAGTGTATAAGTTATAGTTGCGGTGCCGGGCGAAACGCCTGTAATTATACCTGTTGCGCTCCCCGCACTCACGCACCCCGCACTCGAATACCACGTTCCCCCGGTAATCGATGCCGTTAAAGTACTTGTTGTTCCGGTACATATACCTGTCGCTCCGGATAGGGAAGGCACCGGGTTAACACTGATAATTCGCGATATACTGCAACTGCCGATAGAATAAGTCAAAGTTCCTGATCCGGCCACACTGCCGGTAACAATGCCGCTCCCCGACCCCACCGTTATAGCCGTGCCCGATGCACTCCATACTCCGCCGCCTGTACCATCGCTTTCTGTAATAGTCGCCCCCGCACATACACTCCCGCTCCCGCTGATAGGCGTAGGTGTTGCATTTACAGTTATGCCTTTAGTAGCCGTGCATCCGGCCACCGTATAGTAAATAGTTGCTACTCCTGCTGCTACTCCGGTTACTACCCCTGTGCTGCTCACACTCACGCTCCCCGTTCCCGCACTCCATATGCCACCTGTTGTTGCATCGGTCATTGGCGTTGTCCCTGAAATACAGATACTGCTGCTGCCGGTTATAGCTGCAGGCGATGGCACAACAGTTATGGTTTTAGTTACCGTGCAGCCTGTACCAAGCGAGTAAGTAATAGTAGTAACCCCTGTAGCTGATCCGGTTACTATACCGCTCAACGTACCAATTGATGCGGTGGTCGGAATGGCGCTGAACCATGAACCTCCGGTCACAGTATCGGTAAGTGTAGTTGTGCCACCCAGGCAAACGGTTGATGAACCTGCAATGGCAGTTGGTGTAGTGCTTACTGTAACCGCTTTTGAGGTAGTACATCCGGTCGGCAATGTATAGGTAACAGTTGTTGTTCCGGTTATCAGGCCACTGACAACACCTGTAGTTGTTCCTATAGTTGCCACAGCAGGTGTCATGCTGCTCCACGTCCCGCCTCCTGCATCTGTTAGGGTCATCGTCGTACCTGGGCATAAGGCCCCCGGTCCGCTTATAGGCATTGGCAATGGATTAATGGTTTCTGTCCGGGTTACGGAGCATCCTGTACTTAGTGTATAGGTTATCAAAGCCGTTCCCCCTGATACCCCTGAAACGAGCCCAGTAAGGCTGCCTATAGTAGCCGATGAGCTGATGGTACTCCATACACCCCCACCTGCATCAGTCAGGCTGGCTGTCGCTCCCTGGCACAAACTTGCCGGCCCTGATATCCCGGAAGGAAGCGGATTAACAGTAATTATTTTTGTCCGCGCACAGCCTGTTGATAGCGCATAAGTAACTGCAGCTGTACCTGCCGACACACCCAGCACTATGCCTGTACCGGTACCAAGGCTTATAGTCCCTGTTCCAGCACTCCAGGTGCCGCCTGCGGTAGCATCAGAAAGCGCTATAGTAGCTCCCTGGCAAACCACCAATGGTCCGCTGATAACAGCAGGTTGTGGATTAACTGTCGCTGTTACCGCCCTGCTGCACCCTGTCGCCGGCAATGTATAATCTATAACCGTATTACCTGCCGCAATCCCGGTCAATACACCACTCGTGCTGATACTTCCGTTAGCAACAACAGTGCTGCTCCAAACACCACCTGGAGTGGGATCGCTTAATGTAGTTGCGGAGCCGACGCATACAACAGGTGTTCCGGAAATGGGAGCCGGCAACGGATTAACCGTGATCACTTTTGTTGCACTGCATCCAGCCCCTATCGAATAAGTTACCGTAACCGTACCGCTAAGCAAGCCTGTTAATATACCAGAAGCAGAACCTATGGTTGCAATAGCAGTAGAACTGCTCGTCCACGTGCCGCCACCAGTAGGGTCAGTCAACGTTGCAGTCCCGTTTACACATACCTGCGAAGGCCCCGTTATTGGGCTTGTTGTGGCAATGACAGTTACAACCTTCGTTACATAACAACCATTGGGCGATGTATAGGCAATAATACCCATACCGGTTGCAAGGCCGGTTACCACACCCGTCGAGCCCACTATTGTAGCCACCGGCGAGGTACTGCTCCACGTTCCTCCGGTTGTGGCATCTGTAAGTGTAGTAGTATTTCCTAAACACACAGTTGGTGTTCCCCCAATAGCTGCTGGTGATGGATTTACCGTTATTGGGAAATTCACCGTACAGCCTGTGCCCGTAGAATAATTTATAATAGCAGATCCTGCTATTTTGCCTGTATCCTGTCCTGTAGCAGAGTTGATATCCACTATACCTGGCGAGCCTGAACTCCATACGCCTCCACTTACAGCATCAAATAGCAGGCTGCCAACACCTTGGCAAATTGTCGCTAGCCCTGAAATAGCTGTTGGCCCCGGATTCACGGATACAGTTATTGTAGCAAAACAACCACTGCCCAGAGTATAAGTAATAACCGCCGTACCAGAAGTCATGCCGGTTACAACACCCGTACCTGCTCCTACATCAGCAATGCTGTAATCGCTGCTCGTCCAGTACCCTCCGGAAGTGGTATCGCTAAGGACGGAAGTATAAGTAAGGCAGATGCCGACAGAACCTGTTATGGTTGCCGGTGCCGGATTGACGGTTAGCGGGAATACCGCAGCACAGCCCGTTGATAAAATATAACTAATCGTTACTGCCCCACCTGATATGCCGGTTACTATACCGGCGCTTCCTGCCGTCGCAATCCCGCCGGTAGAAGGACTCCAAATGCCACCAGTACTACTTTCAGACAAGATGGTGGAATCTCCGGGACAGATTGCTGATAAACCCGTTATGCTGGCTGGCACTGGGTTAACACTCAAACTAATGGTTGTACTGCAACCGGTGGCTAATGCATAAGTTATAATAACAGTCCCTGGGCTGCTACCCGCTGCTGTACCGGTTCCGCTGCCTATGGTTGCTATTCCGGGATTGCTGCTGCTCCATGTTCCGCCGCTTGTGCCGTCTGTTAAGGTTATGGTTGAGCCGATGCATACGGCTGATGAGCCTGTTATACCCACAGGTGTAGTATTTACAGTAACCGTTTTCGTTGTTTGGCATCCCGTACTCAAAGCGTAGGTAATTACAGCAACGCCTGCCGTTACACCTGTTATTACACCTGAGCTGCTTCCAACGCTTACGCTGCCAGAGCCGGTACTCCACACGCCTCCGGTGGTAGCATCAGTGAGTGTTATCGATGTGCCGGTACATACGCTGCCGCTACCGGTTATTGCAGAGGGACTGGCATTAATGGTTACAATGGCAGTTGCATCGCAGCCTGTTACAAGAGTATATTTGATAGTGTCTGTACCTGCTGTTATCCCGCTCACAATACCCGCTCCGGATCCAATTGTTGCATTGGTGTTACTTGCGCTCCAGGCACCTCCTGTAGTGCCATCTGCAAGCGTGGTGTTAAACCCGCTACATATATTCATTGTGCCGGTTATACCCACAGGTGTAGTATTTACTGTAATCGTTTTCGTCGCCTGGCATCCCGTACTCAAAGCATAGGTAATTACAGCAACGCTTGCAGAAACACCTGTTATTACACCTGAGCTGCTTCCAACGCTTACGCCGCCAGAGCCAGTACTCCACACCCCTCCGGTTGTAGCATCAGCGAGTGTTATTGATGCGCCCGTACATACGCTGCCGCTACCGGTTATTGCAGAGGGGCTGGTATTAACGGTTACAATGGCAGTTGCATTACAGCCTGTTACAAGAGTATATTTGATAGTGTCTGGACCTGCTGTAATCCCCGATACTATACCTGACCCTGATCCAACTGTTGCATTGGTATTATTTGCGCTCCAGGCACCTCCTGTAGTGCCATCTGCAAGCGTGGTGTTAATGCCGGTACATATATTCATTGTGCCGGTTATTCCTGCAGGTGCAGTATTTACTGTAACCGTTTTCATATTGATACATCCGGTCGGCAATGCATAGGTAATTGTTGCCGTGCCTGCCGATACGCCCGTTACTATACCGGTAGAACCTGCTGAGGCTATAGTGCCTGCACTGCTGCTCCATGTGCCGCCTGGTGTGGTGCAACCAAATGTTGTTGTCTGGCCAGCACATACAGTCCCTGTTCCGGTCATTGCAGCAGGTATTGGATTAACTGTTTCCGTCGCTATAGCCCTGCAGCCGGTACTTAAAGTATAACTGATTAGTGCTATTCCTCCGGATATGCCCATAACCATACCGGTTGTGCCTATTGTGGCTATGCCCGTACTGCCGCTGCTCCATACACCCCCGCTTGTGGCATCGGTTAGTGTGGCGGTGGCTCCCGCACATAAGCTCCCGCTCCCGCCTATTGCTGCCGGTACCGGGCTCACGGTTACAGGCATACCAGCGCTGGCGCTGCCGCAGGTAAGCGAAATGGAATAACTGATGGTTGTAGTGCCCGCAGATACCCCGCTTACAATGCCAGTTGTGCTGCCCACAGAAGCTATGCTGGTATTACTGCTGCTCCATACTCCACCGCCATAGGTTGGGCTTATAATGACTGTACTGCCCATGCAAACACCAGAAGTCCCCGATAAGGTTACCGAACTTACATATCCAACTATTGAAATATATACAGTAGTTGTGTCTGCAAGGCCTGAACAATCAGCAATCTGTACTTGAAATGAGTCATTACCGGTATAGCCAACCGTAGCAGTATAGTATAAACCCGTAGGTGTAATGATGCCACCAGTCGAGGTATTCGTATCAGATGCGACAAGCAATCCGTGCGAAGGCCCTGAAATAACGCTCCATGTTTCTGTTTGCCCTGTATCTGTATCTATGATGGCCAATAAAGAGTTCAGGCTATCATACCCTATACTTGTACAGATGGTTATGCCCTGGCTAGGCCCGCCGGTGAAATGTGGCGGGTGGTCTATTGTTATTTTTCTTAAACGATTGTTATCCTGATCTGCTATATAGATATTACCTGTGGTATCGGCGGCAATAAATGTTGGAAAATTTAATTCTGCGGCTGTAGCATTACAGTATTCGCCGTTATATCCGGTCGTTGCTGTACCGGCTACCGTGCTGATAATGCCTGCAGCATTGATTTTTCTCAGGTGGTGCGCATCACACGTAAAATAAATATTTCCATATTTATCAATGCTAATTCCAATAATATCACCTACTTGCGCCGCTGTAGCAGGTCCTCCATCGCCACTGAAGCCCGATACCCCGGTGCCTGCAATAGTAGTTATAATACCCGAAGCATCTATTTTGCGGATGCGGTGATTGCCCTTGTCGCAAAAATAAACATTCCCGGTTCCATCAACGAATATTCCTTCCGGGGCATTGATACTGGCAGCAGAAGCTGTGAAGCCATCTCCGCTGTAAGCAGGAGAACCTGTACCCGCTATAGTACTGATAATCCCGGTGGTATCTACTTTTCTTATCCGGTGCCCGGAAAGATCAGTAATATATATATTACCATACCAATCCACTGCGATACCTTCCGGGTCATCCAGGTTTGCATTAGTTGCAGGTCCACCATCTCCAACTATTGTAGTGGTGGCAGAGCCGGCAACAGTAGTAATAATACCGGATGTATTTATTTTACGTACTCTGCCATGAGTAGTACTATATTTATCGGTTAAGTATATATTACCTATATTATCTATAGCAATGTCCGTAGGATTTAATTCTTCAGCGGTCGCTGGTACCCCATCCGATATAAGGCCGCCATAAGTAGTTCCCGCAAAAAGAGTAATTATACCCGATATATTTATTTTATGAATCATTCTATGGTTTCCACCATCTACAACATATAAATTACCCACTGTATCTAATACTACACTTACAGGTTTAATCTCAGCATTTGTTGCAGGCCCGCCCTCTCCGATCATAAATGAATGAATTGATCCATCCCCGGCAACAGTGGTAATTATCTGCGCCTGCGCAGGATGTAAAAAGCCCATAGTTTGACCTAGGCAGAACAGTAAGTAAATAAATTTTTTCATACTAACCAGTCTTAAAAATTAAGTCTGCGCCGAATCTCCCTCCAGTCGCAGCCGATGTCTCTCCATCGCAAAGCCATTTTGAGCGAAGGCGGAGGACTCGGCGCATCAGGGTACTGTAGCTGAAGCCATGCTCAAAACCCAGCT
>Ga0364887_10215_pt1 | contig 40055 bp, 39 predicted proteins | sample ExccelJu500001D4_4_FD_206924 | JGI IMG/M metagenome (GOLD analysis project Ga0364887, IMG submission 206924) | Enriched cells from Trout Bog Lake Hypolimnion, Wisconsin, USA - BchlTB.July23.5000.01.D4 | ecosystem: Environmental > Aquatic > Freshwater > Lake > Hypolimnion/Profundal zone | place...
AATGGACTCCTGAACGGGAATTTTAACAGATTTACGCCCTCAAACCACGATATTTGCGTTCATTTCTCAAAAGCAGTAACCTATCAAGATTTTATAAAAGATCCAGCTCTTGTTGACCCGGAATTGAAGAAATTTTTTGAAGGATTTGATTTTGCAGTTTCGAACAAGCAAGCTGCTGCTTCAACAAACGGGCAGCTTAAAAATCTTCCTGAAAATATTGATTGGTTTACTGAAGTGAATGCATACAGAATGATTCTCGGTTATCGCAATAAAGGGCATTTAATTGCAAAAACTAATCCTATCAGAGAAAGAAAAGATCGTCACGCCAATTTGGATATTGCTTTTTTTGGATTAAAGGAAAGTGATTTAAATAAAGAATTACATGTTGGTAATTTGCTTGGATTAGGATCAACATCTTTACGAAATATCATCACACAGCTCCAAAAATGGTATGCTTCGAATCTTGGTATTGAATTCAAATACATTACCGATCAGGCAAAAATTGATTGGTTAACAAATGAAGTCGAAAATAATTTTTCAACGCAATTATCAATTTCTAAAAGAAAACGCATTTTAGAAAAGTTGAATCAAGGTGTGATGTTTGAAAAATTCCTGCACACTAAATATGTGGGACAGAAAAGATTTTCATTGGAAGGCGGCGAAACAACCATTGCAGCATTAGACTCTATCATCACCACAGCGGCAAATCATGATGTGCAGGAAGTGGTGATAGGAATGGCGCATCGCGGAAGATTGAATGTATTGGCAAACATCATGGGCAAAACCTATGAACAGATTTTCAGTGAGTTTGAAGGAACTGCAAAAGTGGATCAAACAATGGGAAGCGGTGATGTAAAGTACCATATGGGTTATGGCAGTGATGTACAAACAGCAGATGATAAAAGTATTCATCTGAAACTAATGCCCAATCCTTCACATTTGGAGGCTGTAGATCCCGTAGTGCTTGGTTTTGCAAGGGCAAAGGCTGATGTATTGTACAACAGCGACTTTGATAAAATACTTCCCATATTGATTCATGGCGATGCATCAGTTGCAGGACAAGGAATTGTATATGAGATATTACAAATGTGCAATTTGAAAGGTTATTATACCGGCGGTACTATTCATTTTGTAATCAACAATCAAATCGGATTCACAACAGATTTTGATGATGCAAGAAGTGCTGATTATTGTACTTCAGTGGCAGCAATGATACAGGCACCTGTATTGCATGTAAATGGTGATGATGCAGAAGCTGTTGTTAAGTGTGCAGAGATCGCAACACGTTATCGTCAGGAATTTAATTCTGATATTTTTATTGATATGGTTTGTTATCGTCGTCACGGTCATAACGAAGGTGATGATCCTAAATACACGCAACCGCAGTTGTATGCATTGATCGATAAACATCCTAATCCGCGTGAAGTGTACACTGCTTATTTATTGGAGACAGGAGAAAGCGATGCAAAAGAATTGGCGAAAGAAATGGAGAAAAAATTCTGGGCCGATCTGCAGGAAAGATTAGATGAGATCAAACAACATCCATTACCGTACAAATATCAGGCACCCGAAATTGCATGGAAGAGTTTGCGAAAGGCAACTAACGAAGACTTTGACATATCACCGATAAAAGCGATTGATGAAGAGAGATTAAGGAATCTATTCAAAGGGATTATGTCATGGCCGGATGATTTTAAGCCATTGAAAAAAGTGGAAAAATTATTGCAGGAAAAAATTAAGTTATTAGAAACGGAAAATAAAATTGACTGGGCAACCGGAGAGTTGTTGGCTTATGCATCCATCGTTACAGAAAATAAAATTGTTCGCATGAGCGGACAAGATGTGAAGCGTGGTACATTCTCTCATCGTCATGCTGTTTTGCGTGATGAAGAGACCAACAAAGGCTATAATCGATTAAAAAATTTACAGGAAGGGCAGCAAAAGTTCCGCATTTATAACTCTTTATTGAGTGAGTATGGCGTGTTGGGATTTGAATATGGTTATGCATTAGCAAATCCCGATTCATTGGTTATCTGGGAAGCGCAGTTTGGCGATTTCAGTAATGGGGCACAAACAATCATTGATCAGTTTTTGGTTGCTGGTGAACAAAAATGGAACAGGATGAATGGCGTTGTAATGCTCTTGCCGCATGGGTTTGAGGGTCAGGGTCCTGAACACAGCAGTGCCAGAATGGAACGTTATTTACAAATGTGTGCTGAATTGAATTTGGTGATCACAAATATCACAACTGCTGCAAATTTGTTTCATGTGATGAGAAGACAAATCACCTGGCAATTCAGAAAACCATTGATCAATTTTTCACCAAAAGCTTATTTGCGTTATCCCGGAAGTTATAGTCCGGTGAATGATTTCACACAAGGCAGATTTAAAGAAGTGATTGATGATGTATTCATCCCCGATGCAGCAACAGTGAAGAAGGTTTTATTTTGTACCGGCAAATTATATTTTGAATTAGCAGAAAAGCAATTGAAAGAAAATATTCTTGATGTTGCTATAATACGATTGGAACAAATATATCCTTTGCCGCAAAAACAACTGAATGAGTTGTACAAAAAATACAGTAAAGCTGTATGGTTTTGGGTGCAGGAAGAGCCATTGAATATGGGAGCAGCATCTTTCTTAAAAATGAACTTACAAAATATTAATTTTGGAGTGATCAGCCGAAATGCAAGCGCAGCAACGGCTACAGGTTATGCCAAAGTTCATGCACAGGAACAAAAGGAAATTATTGATACTGCATTTAGTATCTGATGTGCAGATATGTAAATGAGTATATGTGCAGATGAATAAGTAATAGAAAGTTGAAGTGAGTGACACAACGATGATGCCATGAAAACAAAAGTTTGCAAAATAATTAAGAAAATAATTTTATGATCGATATTAAAGTTCCGTCAGTTGGAGAATCTATCAGCGAAGTCACTTTGTTGAAATGGACAAAGAAGGAAGGTGATTATGTTGAACGTGATGAAGTGATCGCTGAATTGGAAAGTGAAAAAGCAACTTTTGAAGTGAATGCCGAAAAAGCAGGAACATTAAAAAGATTGGCCAATGAAGGTGATACAATACTTATTGGCAGTGTATTAGCGCAGATCGATGAAACAGCCGTTAAGCCTGTTGACAGTGTACAGATCACAGATGACAGTAAGAAAAAAGAAGAAACTCAAAAGGTTGTTTCAAGCCCCCCTTCAAGGGATGGAGATATCAAAGCTACACCCGTTGCCAACGCAATCATTGCCGACAAAAAAGTTGATCCAAGTTCTATTACAGCATCAGGATACGGCGGCAAAATTTTAAAACATGATGTGCTGGATGCATTATCTCATCCCGGCAAAAAAGCATTTGACGGCGCTGAACTATTCAGTAGAAATGTGCGTACTGAGAAGATGAGTAACCTTCGCAAAACCATCAGCAAAAGATTGGTGGAAGCAAAAAATACTACAGCCATGCTCACCACTTTTAATGAAGTGGATATGGGAGCCATTATGGATATACGCAAAAAGCATAAGGACAAATTCAAAGAATCGCATGGTGTTAATTTGGGCTTTATGAGTTTTTTTACAAAGGCATCTGCGATTGCGTTAAGCGAATGGCCAACAGTGAATGCTTACATTGACGGCGATCAAATTATTTATCATGATTATGCCGATATAAGCATTGCCGTAAGCACACCACGAGGATTAACTGTTCCTGTTATCAGAAATGTGGAAAGCCTCAGTATGGCTGATGTGGAGAAGAAAGTAGTGGAACTCGCTGCAAAAGCGCGTGACAGTAAATTAACCGCAGATGAATTAACCGGCGGTACTTTCACCATCACAAACGGCGGTGTGTTCGGAAGTTTAATGAGTACGCCGATTATCAATATTCCGCAGAGTGCAATTTTGGGAATGCATAAAATTCAGGACAGACCCATGGCTATTAACGGCAAAGTGGAGATACGCCCGATGATGTATTTGGCATTGAGCTATGACCACAGGATCGTTGATGGAAGAGAAAGCGTAAGCTTCTTGGTTCGTGTAAAAGAATTATTGGAAAATCCTGAATTGATCTTGTTGGGAAAAGATCCCGTAAAAACATTGTTGGAATTATAGACTTCGATTTACAGAATTACTGTTGATTTTTAGGATATTTAAGCGATTGTAAATGCAATCGCTTTTATTTTAACCATGAGATTTCAATCATATTTTAATACTGCTGTTATATTAATTAAAGAATATGACGGAATTATTCCGTTGACACATTTTTTAAAACAATATTTTTCGCAGCATAAAAAACATGGATCGAAAGACAGAAAATATATCACTCATTTATGTTATTGTTACTATCGATTAGGTCATTCATTAAACGAATTAAGTATTGAAGAAAAATTAAGAACGGCTATTTATTTGTGTAATGACTCAGCAGGAGAGTGGAATATTCTATTTGATGAAACATGGAATAATTGGAGTGCTGAAATATATGAACGGATTTCATTCATTCAAACAAAATATCGAACTTTTTCTATTCAGGATATTTTTCCATGGAAAGACGAATTAAGTGAAAATATTGATACCATTGTATTTGCAGCATCTCATTTAATTCAACCTGATCTTTTTTTACGCATCCGTCCCAATCATGAAGAAACAGTTATTGAAAAACTGCAAACAAATAAAATTGCATTTCAGCAATTATCTTCTACCTGTTTGGAATTACCCAATGCAAGTAAAATTGATGACATTTTAAGTATTGATGAGGAAGTGGTAGTGCAGGATTATTCTTCACAACGCATTGCTGAATTTCTGTCAATTGTCAATTGTCAACCGTCAACTCAACTCTGGGATTGCTGTGCAGCCAGCGGCGGTAAATCCATTTTAGCAGTTGATGTTTTGCAAAATGTACAATTAACCGTAACTGATGTTCGTGCTTCCATTCTGCAAAATTTGAAACAACGGTTTACAAAAGTAGGAATAAAAAAGTATGATTCGTTTGTTGTTGATCTTGTCAAACCAATAAACCAAATAACTAATAGACCAATAAACATCATTCTCTGCGATGTTCCCTGCACTGGTAGCGGTACATGGAGCAGAACACCGGAACAATTGTTTTCTTTCAGTGAAGAAAAAATAAATGAATATGCCGCATTGCAGAAGAAAATAATCAACAATACAATTCCGCATCTTCCAAAAGATGGATATTTTTTATACATCACCTGTTCCGTATTTAAAAAAGAAAATGAAGAAGCTGTTGAGTTCATAAAAAAAACATTCCATCTTGAACTAATCAAAATGGAATGTTTAAAAGGGTATTCACAAAAAGCAGATTCTATGTTTGCTGCTTTATTTAAGAAAGATTCAAATCGCCATGCATGATAACACCACCACCGATCACATCATCACCTTCATAAAATACTGCGCTTTGTCCGGGTGCAATCGATTTTACATTTTCATAAAACTTGATGTTCAAACCATGATCAGCCATGTATAAATTACTCAAAGCACCTTTGTCTTTGTAACGGATCTTTGTAATCGCTTCCATGCCATCGCTAACATGATCGTATTTGCCCCAATTGATCTTTGTAACAAACATTTCATTTTGTTCCAGATCATTTTCATCGCCCAGCACAACAGTATTGGTATCAGGATCGATCGCTGTTACATAAGTGGGTTTGCCAAATGCGATTTCTAAACCTTTACGCTGACCAACTGTATAAAAAGGGTAACCTTTATGCTGACCTAATTTTTTCCCTTGCTTGTCAACAAACCAACCACCATTAACTTTTTCTTCCAAGCCATCTACTCTGCGTTTTAAAAAACCGCGGTAATCATTATCAGGAACAAAACAAATTTCGTAGCTCTCACTTTTCTTAGCAAGTTCAGGATAACCCATATCAATCGCCATTTGCTTAATATCTTTTTTATGATACTCGCCCAATGGCAATATCGTTCTTGCTAAAAGATCCTGATCCAATCCCCACAAAACATAACTCTGGTCTTTTGATTCATCCAAACCTTTGCTGATCACAAAACGGTCATTCTTATATTGCCTGATATTCGCATAATGTCCGGTTGCTATAAACTCGCAATCCAATGCATTGGCACGTTTTAATAAAGCACGCCATTTAATATGCGTGTTGCACATCACACATGGATTGGGCGTTCTGCCGGCAATATATTCATCTACAAAATTTTCTATTACATAATCGCCGAACTCTTCACGTATGTCTAAAATGAAATGCGGAAAACCGTGATGCACCGCGGCTTGGCGGGCATCATTAAAACTGTCTATATTGCAACAACCTGTTTCTTTATTACTGCCGCCACTGCTGGCATAATCCCATGTTTTCATGGTAATGCCAATCACTTCATACCCTTGATTGTGCAGCATGAGTGCAGTAACGGTGCTGTCGATCCCACCGCTCATGGCCACTAATATTTTTCCTTTCCTGCTCATGAAATTGATTTTATAATTAGCAAAGATAATCAGAAGCCATTACACTAATATTTGTTAGTTTTTATTTGTTTTGCGGGTAAGGGAAATTTTTATGGTAAGGTGTTGTATTTGTGTGAAGCATTTGCTGACTATGAAGCGTGTATCAAATGATGCGGTAGTAAAGTATCTTTTATATTGAAATTTTCCAATTGCCTGAATATTATTTGTATTTTGATATAAATTATGATCATGAAAAGGATTATTTTTTTTATAATAATTTTTATCAGTTATATTTCAAAAGCTCAAGTTACTTCATCCAATAGTTCAGCATTTAAGAGTATAATCGTTAAAGACTCCTCAGGAACAATTTATTCTTACGACAACTGGAATGCACAGTTGAAAACAGGTGAGTATAGTTTAAGGAACTTGGATCCGAATGATAAAAGTCAGGGATATATTATTTATAAATTAACGGAACAAGAGAAACATAAAAGAGATTCCGTTGCTAAAACTTATGCAAATCACGCAATAAAAAATTCTGAGAGTAATTTTTTTACGACCGGTAAAAAGATTGATCCTTTTAAAGAAAAGGATATGGACAGAAATAAACTTTCCATAGAAGACATGAAGGGGAAGGTGATTGTTCTGAATTTTTGGTTTGTAGGATGCCCGCCTTGCCGAGCAGAAATTCCGGAATTAAACAATATTGTTGAAAAGTATAAAGACAATCCTAACATTGTTTTTATTGGCATTGCATTAGATGATTATGTTACAATTAAAAATTTCCTGGCCACTAATCCCTTTAAATACCATATCATAGAAAATGGAAGATATATTGCTCAAGGAAAATATGGTATCAATGTGTATCCAACCAATGTTGTAGTGGATAAGCAGGGAATTGTAAGGTTTCATTCTTCCGGTGTAGGCTTTACAACCATACGTGGTATTAAAAAAACGATTGAAGATTTGATCAACGAAAATTAATAAACAACTTTATTGCATTCAATTTTTGAAATTTTTCAAAAGGCAAATCGTAGATTCAATAAAGTTTATCCCCAAAAGAAAAATCCCGCTGTTAACAGCTAATACAACTAAAAGATTTTATGTATTTTTCCAAACTCATTTATTACGAACTTTTATAAATTATCAGTTATGATCAAGCTTCAGGTAATCGGCAATCTCGGTAAAGATGCCATAGTAAACAATGTGAACGGAAAAAATGTGATCAATTTTACAGTAGCACATACTGAACGTTTTAAAGATGCACAGGGTGTTCAAAAGGATAGAACTACCTGGGTGGATTGTGCTTACTGGACAGACAGAACAGCCATTGCACCTTATTTAAAAAAAGGTACACAGGTATTTGTTGAAGGTCAGCCGGATGTGAGAACGTATCAAACACAAGATGGCAGACAGGGTGCTTCACTGACTTTGAGAATAACAAGTGTTCAGTTATTGGGTTCAAAAAATAATGAAGGCGGTGCTGCTCCTGCAAACACCAATTATCAATCTGCTCCGGTTGCAGCACAAAGCGCTCAATCAGTTCCGGCTGCCGGCGAATTGACTGAACCATTGGATGATCTCCCGTTTTAAACTAAAAATTTTCTTTCATAAAGAGGATGAAGCGATTCATCCTCTTTGTTTATTTATACCTTAGTCAGAATTATATCTATGTAATTAATTTCAAGATGAAGAATTTTATTTTCTTTATAATATTCTCTTTCTCTTACTCTTTTTGTTTTACACAAATAAAAAGCATTAACACGCAAGTTTTAGTGGTTGGTGGCTCAACCGGTGGAACTGCCGCAGGTATTCAATCTGCGAGAACAGGTGCTGAAACAATTATTGTTGAACAAACAAATATGTTGGGCGGCATGTTAACTGCTGCCGGCGTTAGTTGTACGGATGGGAATGCTGCTTTGCATAGTGGCATTTGGCAAGCGTTTCGAGAAGCTTTGTACAAACATTATCATACAAGAAATCTGCAAACAGGCTGGGTGAGTGAAACTTGTTTTGAACCTCATGTTGCTGACAGCATCTTTAAGGCTTGGGCTTTGAATGAAAAAAAATTAAAGGTTCTCTATGGCTGGTATTTTGATAAGGTATTGAAGAAAGGGAATACAATTATCGGTGCCGAATTCATTAATATAAAACAGGAGAGATTAATCGTTACAGCAAATATTACCATTGATGCAACTGATTTGGGAGATGTATTTTCTGCGGCCGGTTGCAGATATGATTTGGGAACAGAGGACAGCACTCAAAGCAATGAAAATTCTGCGCCGGGTAAATCTAATATTATTCAAGACTTAACATGGGCGGCTGTTTTAAAAGATTATGGAACCGGCGCTGATAAAACGATTCTACGCCCTGCTGATTATGATCCTTCAAAATATTATTGTAGTACAAGCGATGCACCTTGTGCTGCAACACCATATTATCTCCCTACAAAGAAAGTGTTGGATTATGGAAGATTGCCGAATAATAAATTCATGCTTAATTGGCCTGCTCATGGCAATGATTTTTATTTGAACATTGTAGAAATGAAACCGATTGAACGAGAGCATGAATTTGAGAAAGCAAAAAACCATACACTCGGATTCATTTATTTTTTGCAAACGCAATTGGGAATGAAACAAATCGGTTTGGCAAATGATGAATTGAATCATGGCATGGCTTTGATTCCTTATCATCGAGAAGGAAGGAGAGTGAAAGGAATCGTTCGTTTAAATATCAATCATATCAAAGATCCTTATCAATATAATTTGTATAAAACCGGAATTGCAGTAGGTGATTATCCTGTGGATCATCATCATGCGCAATATGCCGGTAAAGTTCCTGCCATTCCATTTCCCCAAATTCCTGCATATAATATTCCGATGGGAAGCTTGATACCAAAGGATTTGGAAGGATTGGTCGTTTGCGACAAAGGGATATCGGTAAGTAATATCGCCAATGGAACAACACGTTTGCAGCCTGTTGTTTTATTGACCGGACAAGCAGCAGGAATTGTAGCAGCGCAATCTGTTCTTCAAAAAATATCTCCAAGAAAAATAAACATCAGAACTGTTCAACAGAAATTATTAGATAATAAAAATTATCTGATGCCTTTTTACGATGTTCAACCAAATGATCCGGGATGGGAAGCTATTCAGAAAATTTCTTTGATCGGAATGTTGAAAGGCATTGGTAAAAGTGAAGGCTGGGAAAATAAAATGTTTTTTTATCCTGACAGTTTAATCATGCTTGATGAAATAAAAAGAAGCCTTCAATTTCTCGGTTTTGAAATTTTAGAAAAGAATGAACTCATCAATTTGCAAAATATTGTATCAGTCATCAATCAAATCAATTTTTCTATCAGCAAAAAAAATAAATCTGCATTCAAAGAAATAAAACAAATACCTGTTCACTCCTTTGAGGAATTAGGTTTGAATAATTATGACAGCAATCGTCCGTTAACAAAAAGAGAACTTGCAGTTTTATTCGATCATTTTTGTCACTCATTATTTCAATTACCAATTGATTGGCAAGGTGAAGTACATTTGTAAATCTTAAGTTTTTGTATGACCACATTTTCGTATTCGAAGTTATATCAGTTCACATATTCTGTCTTTATCAGTATCGGCTGCAGCGATGAGCATGCAACTGTTGCCACCAAAACCTTACTGAGTGCAGATTTGCGTGGAATAGACTCTCATGGTGTGGCAAGATTAAGCGGCTATGTCCGTTTATGGGAAGCGAAAAGGGTGAATGCGAATCCCCAAATAAAGATCATTCATGAAACACCATCAACTGCAACCATCGATGGTGATGCAGGATTGGGATTGGTAGTTGCACCATTTGCCATGCAAGTAGCTATTGACAAAGCAAAGATTGCAGGAACAGGATGGGTGAGCGTTTGTAACAGTAATCATTTTGGTATTGCAGGCTATCATGCGATGATGGCTTTACAACATGATATGATTGGAATGGCAATGACCAACGCAAGTGCATTGGTGGCACCCACTTTTTCAAAAGAAAGAATGTTGGGAACAAATCCTATCGCTGTTGCCATTCCTGCTAATCATCAACCTGCATTTGTTGCAGATATGGCGACAACTACAGCTGCAAATGGTAAGTTAGAAATATTGCAACGTAAAAATGCAGACATACCTCTCGGTTGGGCACAAGATAAAGATGGTATTGATTCAACAGATGCAAACATTATAAAAAAGCAAGGAGCTTTATTGCCATTGGGCAGTGACAGGGAACACGGTTCGCATAAAGGATATGCATTGGGAAGTATCGTTGATATTTTTTCAGGAGTATTAAGTGGTGGAAGTTATGGTCCGTGGGTGCCGCCTTTTCCTGCTTATGTGCCGATGCCTGAATATCAACCGGGCAAAGGATTAGGACATTTCTTTGGTGCGATGCGGATTGATGCATTTCGCTCTGCAGAAGACTTTAAACAGCACATGGATATTTGGATAGAACGTTTCAGAAAAGCCACACCAATGGAAGGTCATGATAAAGTATTGATCCCTGGTGATCCGGAAAGAGAAATGGAAATAGAAAGAATGAGAGAAGGTATCCCGATCGTTGATTCTGTTTTGGATGATTTAAAAAAAGTGGGAGAGAAGTTTGATCTCAAGTTTTAATAGTGATAAATTAATTATGATTCGATGTTTCAAAATATTATTCATTTCACTTTTATTTTTTTCTATTGAATCGTTTGCGCAAACAATTCCGCTGCAGAAAATAAATGCTATTTCCAATGTATCCAAATACTTGAATGAAAAAAAATGGAATGAATTATTTCCCAATCGTTTTAATGTTTCTTCTTATCCTGATTCATTGCATTCCAAAAAGCCAAGAACAGATTTTTATTCGTTTAAAGCATTTCTTCGAGCAGCCAGAATGTTCCCGAAATTTTTAGGAGAAGGAGATACTGTTGCAAGAAAAAGAGAGCTTGCGGCATTTTTGGCAAATATGTCGCATGAAACAAGCGGTGGATGGGAAGATGCACCCGGCAGTTATTACAGATGGGGCTTATATTATACAGATGAAAAAGGTTGTGAGAATGGTTGCGCTTCTTATTCTGATACATCTAAGAAAAAATATTTACCCATAGCCGGAAAGTCTTATCATGGAAGAGGCCCATTACAATTGAGCTGGAATTATAATTACGCACAATTCAGTGCGGCCTATTTTGATGATCAAAATATTTTATTACAACATCCCGAAAAATTAACCGAAGATCCGGTACTTTGTTTTGCATCTGCAATATGGTTTTGGATGACTTCGCAATATCCCAAGCCTTCCTGTCATGATGTTATTTGTGGTAAATGGATACCTAATGCAAAAGATTCTGCTGAAGGAAGATTGCCGGGATTTGGTGCAGTGGTAAATGTGATCAATGGTGGATTGGAATGCGGTATAAATCATTCAGACAATACAAAATACCGTTATGGATTCTATCAATTCTTCTGCAAATACTTTACTGTAACGCAGGGTGATAATGCAGAATGCAGTACACAAAAGCGTTTTGGTGTACAATAATCTTACCAGTAAGTCTCAGGTATTTTCTCTGTACCGTTCTTTGCGGCATAACGAACAACTTCAACCTTCAATTCTTCTCTTTTTGAATCGGTATTGAATTGCTCCATATTCAATATCTCAGATTGCTCTTTGCTCTTGATGAAAGTTTTCAGCAATTGCAGTACAGCCTCTTTTTCAGATTCGGCCAGCTTTAAGAAACAATCCAGCATTTCCTGTTCAGTATTGGTGCTCATAGCAAATCGTTTATTCAAATTTAATATTTTTTTCTTTTATAAAGCAATATTATACAGTCAATCGGTAAAAACGTTTTTTTGCAATGTAAATGGTAGTTATCATCAATAGACCGAAAGGATTAAATGTGCGTTTACAAGCTCGATACAGTGCTTTTTATTTTCTTTAACAAATGATGAGTAAACGATTAGCTTCTTAACTGGCTCTTATTGCCATAGATAAAACCTAACTTGATGGCAAGATTCTATTTGTTTTCGATTCTTTTCTTTTTATCATTCATGGAAGCTTGTACAAAAACGGTTGCCGATAATTCCGCCGGTAATATTGTTACAGCCCCTCTCTGGCCGATGAAAGCCGGAAACTCTTGGGTTTACGCCGATTCTATATTCACTGCTGACGGTGAACTATCGACAAGTTATGATGACTCAACATTTATATCCAATAAAACAGCATCTGAAGATGGCAATACTTTTTACGCATACAATGATTCTTTAGGATGGTTTGGCGCATCAGGTTATGTAGCTGCTGATGCAACTAACAGTTCTTTGTATGTGTTGGACAGTTTGAATGCCGGATCTTCTTATTTGATTTTCAGCCTTTCAGCACCAACCCCAGCTGTTACTGATTATGATGCATTATACAGCTTCACCAATACTTTTACGGTAAACGGATACAGCTGTTATAAAAACTTAGAGCAGGAAAAAGATGAGAATGGAAATGTAGTTTATGCGAATGTTTATTATGTATCGCCCGGTGTTGGTTTGGTTCGAATTGAAGAATATTCGATAAGCCCAAATACCAATTCCTTATTTATGGATTATTCACAAACCTTAAGGTCGTTCAATTTAAAATGATAACAATCAACTTGAACATATTTTTAACAATGCAGTAGTAAACGTTTGGTGTGATTATTGATTCTTAATAAAACAAAATCGATTAAAAAAATATGAAACGTTTCCCATTTTTTTCAGTGATTGTTTTTTTATCCTTACTGGCGGCATGTGCTAAAACTGCCAGCAATAATTCTTCAGCAAACAGTGCAACATCTCTTTGGCCATTAAAAGCAGGTAACTCATGGCTTTACACAGATTCTATATTCGATAATAATGGGAATTTGTTAAATGCATATAATGATTCAACATTTATATCATCCAAGACAACTACCAAAAACGGAATTAATTTTTACGCATACAATGATTCATTAGGATGGTTTGGTGCTGATGGTTATGTTGCTGTAGATGCTTCCAATACTACATTGTATGGTTTGGATAGCCTTAACGCCACAAGCCCTTATTTATTTTTTGCAACAGTACCTTATGATGGATATGTGATAGGTTCAAGCCAAGATTTTAGTAATCCATCCTGCATTGGTACAGATGCTTTATATGGTTTTGCAAGCACTTATACTGTGAAAGGATATACTTGCTATAAAACATTGGAAGATGTAAAAGATTGTAATGGAAATATTATCTATGCTGATGTTTATTATATTTCACCGGGTGTGGGTATTGTACGCATTGAAGAATATTCCGCAGTTCCAAATAGTACCAGTAATGCATTGTATTTAGATTACTCGCAAACATTGGGAAAAGATAAAATAAATTAGATCCACTTATATATTATTCGCCATTGCGGAAAGCAAGTAAGCATTTAGCAAAATGTTTCGCATTCTGCAATGGCGTTAACTATTTAGTGAGCCACAATTCCGCTGATATAAAAGTTCAGGAAAGGAAAAAGCGTTGAAGAGTGCGACGCAACCGGTGCTTTATGATTGTACTAACGCTTGTTAACTAAATATTCCTCTTAATCGCTTAACTAATTACTGCATTCGCCTACATTTGCACCTCATAAAAATCATGATTATGAAAGTGATGAAATTCGGCGGAACCAGTGTTGGCAAGCCCGAACGCATGCATCAGGTATCGCAACTGATTACCAAAGATGCAGAACCTACCATAACAGTATTAAGTGCATTGAGCGGTACCACCAATTCGTTGGTTGAGATCAGCAATCATTTATCGCAAAGCGACAGGATTGCTGCAAAAGCAAGTATTGATAGATTAGAAGCACATTACCGAAAGTTTGTTGGTGAATTAGTGAATGGAGAAGCTTTGCAGGCAAAAGCAAATTCAATTGTTACAGAACATTTCGAATTCTTAAATATTATCCTGCGCATTTCTTTCAGCGATGCATTGTATAAAGATATTCTGGCACAGGGCGAATTGATGAGTACCAAATTATTTTGTGTGTATCTCGAAGAGCAGGGTATCGATCATTTATTATTGCCTGCATTGGAATTCATGAGCATCGATGTAAATGAAGAACCCAATCTCCCTTCCATCAAAACAAAACTGAATGCTTTATTACAACATCATAGTAATAAAAAACTATTCATCACACAAGGGTATATCTGCAAAAATGCAAGAGGTGAAGTGGATAATTTAAAACGTGGCGGCAGTGATTATACAGCATCATTGATTGCTGCTGCGATCAATGCATCTGTTTGTGAAATATGGACTGATATTGATGGTATGCATAATAATGATCCGCGTATTGTTGATAAGACTCTTCCTATTGAACAATTGAGTTTTGAAGAAGCGGCTGAGTTAGCATATTTCGGCGCGAAGATTTTACACCCCACTTGTATCTGGCCTGCACAACAGGAAAATGTTCCTGTTAAATTATTGAATACCATGCAACCTGATGCGCCTGGAACAACGATTACCAAAGAAGCCGGAAGTGTTGGTGTGAAAGCAGTTGCTGCGAAAGATGGTATTATTGCCATTAAAATAAAAAGCAGCCGCATGTTGTTGGCTTATGGCTTTTTAAGAAAAGTTTTCGAAGTGTTTGAGAAATACAAAACATCCATCGATATGGTGACCACTTCTGAAGTGGCTGTTTCAGTAACGATTGATAATGATACTTTCTTGCAGGATATTATCCGTGAACTCGAACCATTTGGAACAACAGAAGTGGACAAGAATCAAACGATCATTTCTATTGTAGGCAATGAAATTGAATCTACCAATGATGTGATGAAAAGATTATTCGATGCCATTGAAGAAATACCTGTTCGTATGGTGAGTTATGGTGGAAGTCCGCATAATGTTTCTTTATTGGTTGACGGGCAATTCAAAATAAAAACATTGCAATTGCTGAATAAAGGATTGTTTGGATTGTAAGAATATTTTTTTAATAAAAGGCTGTAAGAAAAATCTCTTACAGCCTTTTTATTTTAGTTTTGAATCTGAATTTTTGTAAATGAAGAAAATAATTATTACTCTTCTTTGCTTAATCTTACCTTTTATAATATTTGCACAATTACAATTAAAAGGGATTGTGTTAGAAGCTGATTCGCAAAGACCTATTGAATCAGTAAGTATATATTTAAGCAATACTTCTATTGGTACAGTTTCAAATGCTAAAGGTGAATTTATACTTACAAACTTTCCTTATGGCAAATATGATTTAGTTGTGTCTTGTTTGGGGTATGAAACGCATGTGCAAACTGTTGAATCCAGAGACCTTTCTTTTTTAAAAATAAAATTGAAATCACGCATAAAAGAGTTGGCAGATGTTGTAGTCGAATCTTATGACAAAAACGGATGGAAAAAATGGGGCGACTTTTTTGTAGAATCATTTATAGGTACATCAGATAATGCAAGAAGTTGCAAAATCTTAAATAAAGAAGCTGTAAGATTTAATTATTCAAAAACGAAGAATCAATTGAAAGCTTTTGCAACAGAGCCTTTAATCATTCAAAACAAAGCAATAGGCTATGAAATTAAATATGAGTTACAAACCTTTACTTATAATTATGAAAGTAAAATGTTATTCTTTGCAGGGTATCCTTTTTTTCAGCAAATGGAAGCGAAAAGCGATCAAGCGAATGAGAGATTTGAAAAGAAACGAGCAGAAAGTTATTATGGTTCAATGATGCACTTTATGCGGGCAGTTTATGCAAATAAGATTAAAGAAAATAAATTTGAAATAAGAAAAATCATTGAAAAATCAGGCGACAATTTTTTGGTCGACTCATTACTCTCAGCTGATGATATTGCATATGCTTTAGACAGTACAAAAGTGATTTTTGAATTTTCAAATAAACTTGATATTACATATAAAGGTGGAACAACGCCAATTGAATACTGGAACAAACCTTTTGTTGAATCAAAGCGCGGATACCAAGTTTCACAAATAGAGTTAACTTCTGGAAATTATATTCAAATTGTAAGTAATGGTCGTTATTATAATCCATTGGATTTACTTTCTTATGGCTATTGGGCATGGTCTGAAAAGATTGCAAACATGCTGCCTTTTGATTATCAACCTTTACCAAAAGCAAATAAAAAATCCCGATGAAACTCATCGGGATTTTTTATTAAAATATATTTCAGATTAAATGATCATCAACGCATCTCCATAACTGAAGAAACGGTATTTATCTTTAATTGCTTTTTTGTACGCCTCGATTGCCAGATCATATCCTGCAAAAGCACAAGTCATAATTAATAAACTTGTTTTTGGTAAATGAAAGTTTGTTACCAATGCATCAGCAACATTAAAATTATACGGTGGATGAATAAAATGGTTGGTCCATCCTTCACTCGGTTTCAATAGTTTTTGAGCAGTAAAGCTTGTTTCCATGGCACGCATGGTGGTGGTGCCGATACTGCAGATACGATGCCCGCCCAATTTTGCTTTATTTACAATATCACAAGCTTCTTGTGGTATGCGATAATATTCAGCATCCATTTTATGTTTGCTCAGGTCTTCCACTTCGATTGGTCTGAATGTTCCCAAACCGGTGTGCAGTGTTAATTCCGCAAAACGTATTCCCTGAATTTCGCAACGCTTGATCAATTCTTTACTGAAATGCAAACCTGCAGTTGGTGCAGCTACTGCACCCTCATATTTTGCATACACCGTTTGATAACGCTCTTTATCTTCTTCATCGGGTTTGCGTTTGATGTATTTAGGCAAAGGTGTTTCGCCTAAGAATTCTAACATCTTTTTAAAACTTTCATCGTCATCATCCCATAAAAAACGAATGGTACGACCACGGCTGGTGGTGTTGTCAATTACTTCAGCTACTAATTCTTCATTCTCACCAAAATATAATTTATTACCTACGCGAATCTTTCTTGCGGGATCAACAATAACATCCCATAAACGGTTTGGTTTATTTAATTCACGCAATAAGAATACCTCGATCTTTGCACCTGTTTTTTCTTTACGGCCATACATTCTTGCCGGAAATACTTTTGTGTTATTGACTACAAACACATCCTTATCATCGAAATACTCGAGAATATCTTTGAAATGTTTGTTTTCCATGTGCCCAGTCTTGCGGTGCACCACCATCATCCGGCTGTCTTCTCTTTTTTTGGTAGGGTTTTGCGCAATAAGGTTAAGTGGGAGGTCGAAACGGAACTGTGATAATTTCATGTGTCTGATCCTTTGTTTTAAATGATAGCCACATTCAGGTTGCCGCCGCCTTACGGGGCGACTCGCTTCATGTTACGGCATGAATTTTTAGAAGTGGGCAAAGGTAAGGTAACGCAGGCAATAAGCCAATTTGAAACAAATTTTTGTGAGAATTATGGGGAAATCGGCTTTCAAGCTTTGGGAATCGTCCCTTGCGTCACTCACTTGTGCTCCATAACCTTATGCATCGAAGGACTTGCATGTTCTGAGATTTGCTCAACTGTTTTGACTTATGCATTTCATCAATTATACTTTTTACCTTCAAACAAATAATTTCAAAGCTTTTATTCAAAACCTTGAAACTTTTTTAAGCAATGAATATGTGCTTAATAGTTGTGTAAATTTTGTGTGATGTGTTCTTTTGTTGCAATACATTCCCCTAATTTTGTCGCCACAGATTGCATGCCTGTTGCTTGCCACTTCATGGCTGTACTGTAAAATTTAATCTATGATTCGTAAACCTTGGTGGAAGATAATCGCATTTGTATTGTTGATGTATGTATGCGTAATGGGTTTTTTAGTGAAAGTGCCAACACCTCCGGGTGTTCCTTTAGGGCACAGTATCCGTAACCTCTTCTTTCATGTGCCTATGTGGTTTGGCATGATGATCTTATTTTTTACGTCATTAGTATATGCAGTAAAATATTTGCGTAATCCCAGTCATTTATTAGATACCTACTCTTTAGAGTTTGCAAGAACAGGTGTTGTGTTTGGTGTGCTCGGATTAATTACAGGCTCTATTTGGGCCAAAGCTCAATGGGGAGCATGGTGGAGCGGTGATGCCAAACAAAACGGTGCAGCCATTGCATTGTTGATGTACTTTGCTTATTTTGTTTTACGCGGTTCATTGAATGAAGAGGAAAAGAAATCGAGAATTGGTGCTGTTTATAACATCTTTGCATTCTTTATGTTATTTCCAACTTTGTGGATACTGCCGAGATTGGTAGAATCTTTGCATCCCGGCGGACAGGGAAGTGAAGGTAATCCCGGTTTAAATCCGAAAGACAGTAATTGGCAAATGAAGATTGTATTTTGGCCGGCAGTAATTGGTTGGACTTTATTAGCTGTTTGGATCACTACTTTAAGAATCAGATTACAAATTTTAAAAGAAAAGAAATTATCAAATGGATAAATTAAAAAGAATTGCAGCAACTTTTATCATGTCAATGATCACTGTATTCGCTAACGCACAGGATGCAGCAGCTGACGCAAATGATGTAATGAAAGCCAATGGAAAAATTTATGTGGTGATGTCTGTTGTGATCGTAATTGTACTCGGACTTTTTATTTACTTGATTAATCTTGACAGAAAGATTACCAAATTAGAAAAAGAATAGGTGAAAGATGAGTAGTAATTGCAAGTTTAAAAAAATAAAATTGTAATTACTTGCGATTCACGATTTACGTTGTTCAATAAAGTTATGAAAGTACAAGTGTGGAATCATTCACCGGATGATTCGAAGGCAACAACAGTTGAATAAAGTTTTTAAAGATTGGCTCCATATTAAATACCTAAATAAGAAATCTTATGTCAAATCAACAGTACAGTTTTTTTGAAAGTGTAGAAAAAAGTTTTGATAAAGCAGCAAAATTTACCAAGTGGGATAAAGGTTTGCTCGAACAGATCAAAGCCTGTAACAGTATTTACAGCATGAAGTTCCCTGTAAAGATGGATGACGGAAGAATTGAAGTGATCGAAGCTTACCGTATTCAACACTCGCAGCATAAAACACCGTGTAAAGGCGGTATACGTTTCAGTGATGCAGTGAATCAGGATGAAGTGATGGCATTGGCAAGTTTGATGACTTACAAATGTGCCATCGTTAATGTTCCTTTTGGTGGTGCAAAAGGTGGTATTAAAATTAATCCTCGTCACCACAGTGCGTATGAATTGGAAAAGATCACCCGTCGTTATACAGCGGAATTGGTAAAGAAAAACTTTATCGGCCCGGGCATTGATGTTCCTGCACCTGACTATGGGACAGGCGAAAGGGAAATGTCGTGGATCGTTGATACTTACTCATCATTAAAACCCGGTGAAATTGATGCAGCAGGTTGTGTTACCGGTAAACCCATTTCACAAGGTGGTGTGAACGGTCGTAAAGAAGCTACAGGATTGGGTGTTTTCTTTGGTATTCGGGAAGTATGTAATATTCCTGAATTGATGAAGAAGACAGGATTAACACCAGGCGTTGTTGGAAAATCAGTAGTAGTGCAGGGCTTGGGTAATGTTGGATTTTATACTGCAAAATTTTTCCGTCAGGGTGGCGCAAAAGTGATTGCCATTGCTGAATATGAAGGAGCTATTTATAATGCAGACGGATTGAATGAAGATGATGTTTTCGCACACAGAAAAGCAACAGGTTCTATCTTGAACTTTCCGGGAGCAAAAAATATTACTAACAGCGGAGATGCATTGGAATTGGAATGCGATATTCTAATTCCTGCTGCATTAGAAAATGTAATCAATGCAAGTAATGCCGACAGAGTAAAAGCAAAAATTATAGGTGAAGCGGCGAATGGTCCTTTAACACCGGATGCTGATGAAGTATTTGTAAAGAAAGGAATATTGGTAGTGCCTGATATGTATTTGAATGCAGGTGGTGTTACCGTTTCTTATTTTGAATGGCTGAAAAATTTAAGCCACGTTCGTTACGGCAGAATGGAAAAAAGATTTACGGAAAATATGAACAGACATATTTTAAGTCAGATCGAAAATTTAACGGATAAAAAAGTCACGCCTTCAGAACGCAATTTTATTATGCACGGTGCTGATGAAATTGATCTGGTGCACAGTGGCTTGGAAGAAACCATGATCTCTGCAACAAGAGAGATAGTAGATATCTGGCATGCGAATCCTGAAATACCCGATCTGCGCACTGCAGCTTATGTTTGCTCGATCAATAAAGTAGCGATATCTTATGTTGAATTAGGAATTTTCCCATAATAAAAATGTTATTTAAAATAAAAAGCCGTTTCATTTGAAGCGGCTCTTTTATTTCATAAAGTCAGGAATGGAATTAAGTTCATTTGCTTTTCCATCTGCAATATTCCATGCATGGATATTGGTGCCATTAGTGATGACGAGATACTCCACTTTCATCACCATATTATATCGCAGGATTTGTTCAATGGTACTTTCATTCAACACTACATTCATCTCTTTGCATTCAACGATCATCCAGGGTTTATCATTCTTGTAAACAACGATATCGCAACGTTTTTTTAGTTCACCCAATTTTATTTCTTTTTCAATGGCAATTAATGTGGCAGGATATTTTTTTGTGATGATCAAATATTGCAAAAAATTTTGTCGCACCCATTCTTCAGGTGTTAATCGTAGCCATTGTTTTCGCACTTCATCAAAGATGAATTCTTTCTCATCTTCCTTTTTAAAACGGAAGTCGTGTTTGGGGTAGTTAATTTGAATCATTGCAATAAAAGTAATTTGTTTATTTTTACCGATTAATAAAAACTAACGAAATACGAATTATGAAGACTAAATTAGAAATCATCAATAATTGGTTACCGAGATATACCGGAGAAAGTTTAGAAAATTTTGGAGAATATGTGCTGCTTACCAATTTTGCAAACTATGTAGATATGTTTGCAAAATGGAATAAAGTAAAAGTGATCGGCAAAGACCGTCCTTTTCAATGTGCCACTGCAAACGGTATTACCATTATTAATTTTGGAATGGGCAGCCCCGGTGCAGCAACTGTGATGGATCTGCTTGGAGCTATACAACCCAAAGCTGTATTGTTTCTCGGTAAATGCGGTGGCCTGAAAAAAAGAAATAAACTCGGTGATTTGATATTACCCATTGCAGCCATAAGAGGCGAGGGTACATCAAACGATTATTTTCCACCCGAAGTTCCTGCACTGCCTGCATTCGCTTTGCAAAAAGCTATTTCAACAACTATCCGAGATTATAAAATTGATTACTGGACAGGCACTGTGTACACCACCAACCGTCGTGTGTGGGAACATGATGATGCGTTCAAAGCTTATCTCACAAAAGTTCGTGCTTATGCAGTTGATATGGAAACAGCCACCATTTTTACTGTCGGTTTTTATAATCATATTCCAACAGGAGCTTTGTTATTAGTAAGCGATTCGCCCATGGTGCCCGATGGTGTTAAAACAGAAGCGAGTGATAAAAAAGTAACGAGTGCTTTTGTAGAAAGACATTTAAAGATCGGCATCGATTCTTTAAAACAATTGATTAATAAGGGAGTTACTGTAAGACATTTGAAGTTCTAAACCTCAAGATTAATCCTTCCACAAAAATGGAAACAAAATAACTGCAAGCAATGCAACCATTGCATCCAATGCTATTAATAATAGGATCATTTGCCATAAGCCGCCTTGCACTACTTGGGAGAATGCGATAGTAGAAACTTTCATTAATAATAATAATTGCGGAATAATCAAAGGGAAGCCCATGATGGCCATTAAAGCGGCTTGTTGTTGTGCTTTTGCAGCTATGGCTGCGAGAAATGTAAATACCAAACTTAAACTTGCACCTCCTAAAATAGTAATGCCGATAAATGCTAAACCATTTTCTAACGGATTACCGAGTAAAACAGTAAACACTGCCAAGCTCAATAAACTCATCAGTAACATCAACAATAAATTGAAAGCTAATTTTGCTAATACAAAATCTCTGGCACCTGCAATCGAATAGAAGTAAAGCATTCTTCCCCTGTTCTCTGCCAGAAAACTTTTTGCCACTGCATTCACACAAACAAATAACTGGATGATCCAGAATAATGCGTTCCATGTTTTTTCATCGGGTTGTCCCATCGATAAATAAACCACGAAAATGGTGGAAGCTACATAGAGCAGTATTCCGTAAAAAGTGTATTGCTGTCTTGTTTCGAGCAATACATCTTTTTTAATGAGTGCGATAATATGTTGAAAAGAGGAAAGTTTCATAGAAGTTGCAAAAATAGTATCATAAGATTAATTCATTTAATTTTAATTCTATGAAGGGATTCGGAAAATATTTCCTATCAGTTTGTTTGATAGGAATGATTCAACAGTCATCTGCACAGATCATCAATATCGATAAAGTGGATACCACTCCGTACATTCACAAAGCTCAATGGGACGGGCAACTTTCATCCGGATTGGAAATCGACAAACAAAAGGCAACTTTATATGATGCCACGAGCGGTTTTGATGCATCACTTCAGAAATATCATGAGCTCTTTATTTTTTCAGCAAGCGACCGATTTACTTATAATGGGCCTGATGATTTTTTGAATACCGGTTATTTTCATCTTCGATGGAGGCACGATTATAAAGACCAATTGCATTTGGAATCATATATCCAATACAGTTGGGATACAAAATTAGGTTTGGAAAAAAGATATATCGGCGGTGTAAACATGCGTTATAATTTCTGGCATCGCAGGGCATGGGAAATGACTTTTGCAACAGGATTGATGTATGAAAATGAAACATGGGATTATTCTGCAGTTGACTCTGCAAAGATTCCGCCTAATCCTGTTAATATTCAAACAAGCCTTGTAAAGAGTAACAATTATATTAAATGGGAAGGCAAAGTTTCAGCGAATGCAAATATTGCTATTGCTGTTTTTTATCAGGCAAGCTTTGCTGATTTTTTTGAACCGAGAATCGCCACCAATGTCAGTTTTGATGTAGATATTTCCAAACACTTTACAATGGGATTGAAATATGCCGGTGTATATAATTCAAAACCGGTGGTGCCGATCTTTAATTTTTATTACAGCCTGTCAAATAATATCACGTATAAATTTTAAATAACTATTTATTGCTTAATAAGTTTATCGCCTTCGAGAGCCTCAGGCTGACAGCTTTTGTCATGTTGAGCTTGTCTAAACATAGACAAAATATTCTGTGTCCTTCCGTGATTCTGTGACAATATTATTTTAATGTGCTTTTTCTTCAGCCCCTTTTTGTGCACAGATTCTGCAACGAGGTTCATAAATATCTTTTTCACCAACGAGAACCTGTCCGCTTTGTGTTGTTTTGCGGTAAGAAACATTGGCAATATTGCCGCATTGCACGCATATCGCATGAAGCTTTGTGATATAATCTGCTATCGATAATAGATAAGGCATCTGACCGAATGGGCGACCGAGATAATCCATATCCAATCCCGCTACGATCACACGAACACCACGCAGGGCAAGGGTTTCACAAACATTGATGATCTGATCGTCAAAGAACTGGGCTTCATCAATACCCACCACATCCACATCCTGTGCCAGCAATAAAATGGTTTGAGAATTTTCAATGGGTGTGGATTGTATGGCATTGGCATCGTGGCTTACCACTTTAGTCTCATCGTATCTAACATCAATGGCAGGTTTAAATATCTCCACTTTCAGGTTGGCGATCTTTACACGTTTTAAACGCCTGATCAATTCTTCTGTTTTACCGCTGAACATGCTTCCGCAAATCACTTCAATCCATCCTCTCCGTTCGCCGCTGAAATTAGGTTCTATAAACATGCTGTAAACTTACGTTTGTTGAAAAAACTTGTTAACTTTAGCAAAAGCTATTTAACCCCCAAATGTATTACATCCCATGGAAAGATTGGGCACATTGATCACTAAATTAAAAGAACAATTTGATCAAAAAGCAGGATCAGAAAAATTACTGATGACAACTCAGCTGATCTTGGCTGAATTACAACAACACGAGTCGCAACATGCAGCTATTGGAAAAGTGTCGGTGATGATGCCGGTGAGTAATCATACAGCAGAACCAAGAGTTGAGATCAATTTTGTTGATCCGAAACCACCTAAAATTTTTCAGCAAAAAAAAGAAGAAGGCAGTGGTTGGTTATTTGATCCTGTTGAAACCATTCCCACACTGGCACATCAGGAGCCATTGAAAAAAAAGGAAGTGAATGATACCCTCTCTAACAAAAAAGCAAGTTTGAATGATCAGCTAAAAGAAGAGAAAACAGAATTGGCAACAGCATTGCACGCAGCGCCTGTAAGAGATCTGAAGAAAGCCATCGGTTTGAATGATCGTTATTTATTCATCAGCGAATTATTCCGTGGCGACGAGAATATGTATGAGCGAAGCATTAAGACCATCAACAGTTTTTCTATTTATCCCGAAGCAGAATATTGGATACAACGCGAATTAAAAGTGAAATTAGGCTGGAAAGAAAAAGATGAAGCAGTTGTATTATTTGATCAGATCGTCAAAAGACGTTTTTCATAAATATATTTCAAGATCTTTTCTGTGGCGCCGGCTTTACTTCTTACATAATTACCTGCATCAGCAGACATTCTTTTGTAAGTATCTTCTTCATTCAATAATTTATTGAAAACACTTTCGGCTTCCAATGCATTTTCAATGGAGAACGCACCATTTGCATCGATCAATTCGATCGCTTCAAAATATTTATCATATTCCGGACCGAATACAACGGGCTTACTGTAAACAGCAGCTTCCAGAACGTTATGGACACCGTCATCTCCAAATGCGCCGCCAACATAACAAATGGTTGCATATTTATACAATTGGCTTAACATGCCAACATTGTCAATGATCAAAACATTTTTTTTCAAATCTATGTTCTCATCTTGCGATTTACGATTCACGATTTCCGAATACAAAATCGCATTCTTGTACAAAGACAAACATTCTTCAATTCTGTCTTCATCAATATCATGCGGAGCAATGATGAATTTTATTTCAGGATGTGTATTGGCATAATGATCCAATTCTTCATCATCTTCTGTCCACGTACTTCCTGCCACAATCACCTGATTATTTTGTACGAATCTTTCAATGATCTCTATCGGAGCAAATTGTTCAGCAATATCTATCACACGATCAAACCGGGTATCTCCGCAAACAGTGATATTATCTTGAAATCCAATGCTGTTCAATAATTCAGCCGATGACTGATTTTGAATGAACAGATAAGTAAAACAGCTGAGCATTTGCTGATGAAAACTTCCATACCATTTGAAAAAAGGCTGTTCTTCCCTGAATACTCCTGAAATCAGTAACAATGGAATATTTCTTTTTTTTGCTTCATTCAGATAATAAAACCAGAATTCATACTTTACAAAAATGATCAATGAAGGGCGAACAATTGCATAAAATTTCTTTGCATTGATCTTTGAATCCATCGGCAGATAAAATATCCAATCTGCTCCTGTATAATCTTTCCTTACTTCATAACCCGAAGGGGAAAAGAAGGTCAGCAATATTTTGTGTTCCTTATTTTTCTTTTTGATGGATTCGATCAATGGCCGCCCTTGTTCAAATTCACCCAATGACGAGCAATGGATCCAGATCACTTTATCCTCATTATTTCTGAAAGCGTTCTCCAGTAGTGGAAATAGGTTTTTTCTGCCGGCGATCCATTGTGCGGCTTTTACATTTTTATTGCTGATCAACCATGCAGCTTTTGGGTATAAAAAAATAAAAATGTTGTATATCAGTTTCACTTCAAAAACAAATTATGATACAAATTAACGATTATAATCTCGGCAGAAAATAACTGTGGACAATATAGTCCTGTTTCCATATTGTAAAACATTTTAAACTACTTTTGTATGGCTTAAATTTTGCTATGAGACCAATTCAAATGGTAGATACTAAAAATCAGTATCTCAAGATCAAAACAGAAGTGGATGCTGCCATTCATGAAGTATTAGACAGTGCCGCGTATATTAACGGAAAAGCCGTACAGGATTTTACCAAATCTCTCAATGATTATATCGGTTCAACATTCACTATTCCCTGTGCAAACGGAACGGATGCATTGCAAATAGCAATGATGGCATTAGGACTTGAGCCCGGTGATGAAGTGATCACTCCGTCATTCACTTATATCGCAACAACTGAAGTCGTTGCTTTATTAAAACTGAAGCCGGTGTTCGTAGAAGTGGATGCAAAAACTTTTTGTATCGATCCGCAAGCGATCAGAAAAGCGATCACTTCAAAAACAAAAGCAATCGTGCCGGTTCATTTATACGGACAAGCAGCCAATATGGAAGCGATCATGCAAATTGCTGAAGAACATAATTTATTTGTGATCGAAGACAATGCGCAAGCTATCGGTTGCGATTATACTTTCAGTAACGGAACTAAAAAGAAAACAGGCTCCATCGGTCATATCGGATGCACTTCATTTTACCCCAGTAAGAATTTAGGTGCTTACGGTGATGGTGGCGCCATCTTCACCAATGATGAAGCATTGGCAAAAAAAATGAAGATGATCGCAAATCACGGTCAGGAAAAAAGATATTATCATGACATCGTAGGATGCAACAGCAGATTAGATTCTATTCAGGCAGCCATTTTAAATATCAAATTAAAAGAGTTGGATAATTATATTGTTGCACGTCAAACGGCTGCTGCATTTTATGATAAAGCTTTTGCCAATCATCCAAAGATCACAACCCCATTTGTTGCTCCATTCACCAATCATGTGTATCATCAATACACATTGATTTTAAAAGATGCAGACAGAGACGGATTGAATACTTATCTCGCTGAGAAAAAAATTCCTTCCATGATCTATTATCCCGTTCCGGGTCACCGGCAAAAAATGTTTGCTGCATTCGGATTGGATAAATACGATTTAAAAACAACCGATTGGTTAACAGAAAGAGTGATCTCATTACCGATCCATACCGAATTAGATGTGGAACAACTTTCTTATATTACATCTGAAATATTGAATTACTTAAATAAATAATCTATGAAAATCGCAGTAGTTGGTACCGGATATGTTGGATTAGTTTCCGGTACTTGTTTTGCCGAAACAGGTAATCACGTAACATGTATCGACATTGATAAAACTAAAGTAGATAAACTGTCTAAGGGGGAAATAACGATCTACGAACCCGGACTGGAAAAAATATTTTTAAGAAATTTGAAGGATGGTCGTTTAACATTTACTACCGACCTGGCTGAAGGTATTAAAGATGCTAAAGTCGTTTTTCTGGCATTACCTACACCTCCCGGTGAGAATGGTTCTGCTGATCTGAAATATGTATTAGGTGTTGCAAAAGATCTGGGAAACATCCTAACAGAATATAAAGTGATCGTTGATAAAAGCACTGTTCCTGTTGGCACTGCCGACAAAGTAAGAAAAGCCATTGCGGAGAATTATAAATATGAATTTGATGTGGTAAGCAATCCTGAGTTCTTACGGGAAGGTGTTGCAGTTGATGACTTCATGAAACCTGATCGTGTAGTAATTGGTACCAGTTCTGAACGTGCCAGGAAAGTAATGAGTGATCTCTATGCACCTTATGTTCGTCAGGGAAATCCGGTGATCTTTATGGATGAGAAAAGCGCAGAACTTACTAAGTATGCTGCCAATTCATTCCTGGCTACCAAAATATCCTTCATGAATGAAATTGCACAGCTTTGCGAAAGAGTGGGTGCAGATGTTGATATGGTGCGCAGAGGAATAGGAAGTGACGACAGGATCGGTAAAAGGTTTTTATTTCCGGGTATTGGTTATGGCGGAAGTTGTTTCCCCAAAGATGTTCAGGCTTTAATTAAATCATCCGAAGAAGTTGAGTATGATTTTCAGATATTAAAAGCAGTGGAAGATGTAAATGAAAAGCAGAAACTGCATTTGATCCCTAAGATCAATGCGTATTTTAATAATGATCTGAAAGGAAAACATTTTGCGTTATGGGGATTGGCATTTAAACCCAATACAGATGATATTCGTGAAGCCCCGGCCCTTTATCTGATCGAGGCATTAACTGCAGCAGGCGCAACCGTCTCCGCTTTCGATCCCGAAGCAATGCCAAATGTGAAAAGGGTTGTGGGAAATAAAATTGTCTTTGTAGAAAGCCAGTATGATGCTTTGGATAATGCAGATGCATTGATCATCGCAACAGAATGGAGCGAGTTCCGTACTCCTGATTTTGAAGTGATCGAAAAGAAATTAAAGAACAAAGCCATCTTCGACGGAAGAAATGTATTTGAAGTAAAACAAATGCATGAATTAGGCTATCATTACGAAAGTATCGGTCGTTCTTAATTTTAAAAACCTTCAATACCAATACCATGGCAAAACGAATATTAATTACAGGGGCTGCCGGTTTTCTTGGCTCACATTTGTGCGACAGATTTATCAAAGAAGGATACAATGTTGTTGGAATGGATAACCTGATCACGGGCGACCTGCGTAACATTGAGCATCTTTTTAAATTAGAACAGTTCGAGTTTTATCATCATGATGTTTCTAAATTCATTCATGTTCCCGGACATATCGATTATATCCTGCATTTTGCCTCACCTGCAAGCCCGATCGACTATTTAAAGATCCCTATTCAAACTTTAAAAGTTGGCTCACTGGGTACACATAATTGTTTGGGATTGGCAAAATCAAAAGGCGCCAGAATGCTGATCGCTTCTACCAGTGAGATCTATGGTGATCCTGCTGTGCATCCGCAAACCGAAGAATACTGGGGTAATGTAAACCCGATAGGTCCCCGTGGTGTATATGATGAAGCAAAACGTTTTCAGGAAGCTATCACTATGGCTTATCATACATTTCATGGATTGGAAACAAGGATCGTCCGCATCTTCAATACCTACGGCCCAAGAATGCGATTGAATGATGGTAGAGCATTACCTGCATTTATTGGCCAGGCCCTGCGTGGCGAGGACTTAACATTGTTTGGTGATGGCAGTCAAACCCGTAGTTTCTGCTATGTAGATGATCTGATTGAAGGTATTTATCGTTTACTGTTGAGTGATTATGCATACCCGGTAAACATTGGCAATCCAAATGAAATTTCACTAAAAGACTTTGCAGAAGAAGTGTTGAAACTAACAGGTTCTTCTGTAAAAATTGCCTATAAACCTTTGCCTGTTGATGATCCTAAACAACGCCAGCCGGATATCAGCAAAGCAAAAGAGATCCTGGGTTGGGAACCCAAAGTGGATAGGGCAGAAGGTTTGAAAAAGACCTATGAATATTTTAAATCATTGCCCAAAGAAGAATTATATAAACTGCCCAAAGAGTTTACAAGTACTAAATAATGCTCGCTATGTCAAAACCATTGATAGTAGTTACCGGAAAGAACGGACAATTAGGTTGGGAGATCAGTCAGATCAGTCAGCAACTCGGTCAGCAATTCGATTTTGTTTTTGTAGATGTGGATGAACTGGACCTGAGTAAACCCGAATCTATTCCCGGTTTCTTTAAACAATATCAGCCGCAATATTTTATTCATTGTGCAGCATTCACTGCGGTTGATAAAGCAGAGACCGAACAGGAACTGGCGTACAAGATCAACGCTGAATCTACCGGAATGATCGCAAAAGAATGTGCCAAGATCGATTGCCCTTTAATTACGATCTCTACTGATTATGTTTTTGATGGTAACGGGTCAAAGCCTTATACAACCGATCAGCAAACAAATCCGATCAATTATTACGGTTACAGTAAATGGTTGGGCGAGAAATTAGCTTTGGAGAATTGGCAGAAGACCATTGTGATCAGAACAGCATGGGTGTATAGTACACATGCCGCCAACTTTGTGAAGACCATGCGCCGACTGATGAATGAACGTACTGAGATCAAAGTAGTGAATGATCAATTAGGCTCTCCAACCTATGCCGCCGATCTTGCTGCAACTATTTTACAAGTGATTCAGCAATGGCATTCAGGTAATATTCATTATGGCATTTATCATTATACCAATAGCGGGATCATTTCCTGGTACGATTTTGCTGTTGCCATCAAATCCTTATCCGGATTGACTTGTAATGTATTGCCGGTTCCATCCACTGAATACCCTACACCTGCAAAACGACCATTTTATTCTGCCATGGATACCCATAAGATCGTTGATGATTTTCATATTCAGTTAAGCGATTGGCAAACAAGTTTAGCGACCTGCATCAAAGGACTCTCTGCTGCATAAATGAAAAGGCAGATCATCATATCAATGATCTTGATGATGATAAGCAATGCCATATTTGCTACACAGGATTCCGTCTTTTCTTTTCGCTTTCGAAATGATGTGACTATTACTGCAGATCTTCCTGCAAATTTTTCATCCAATAAAAAAACACAGATCATTTTATTTGCATTACCTAACGGTAACAGCACTGCTCAAACCATGGGCAAGAAAATGCAAACAGGGGATGACTGGCATTTTGATATTCAGCATATTGCTGCACAAACCAGATTTGTTCGAAATGAATTGCCCAATGAAAACATTGTATTGGTCTATCTTGAAAATGATCTGAAAGCATGGCCCCAATGGAAAAGAGTTCATGAAAACTATACTGATCTGATCCCTGCAATTGTTGATACGATCCAAAAAGTATTATCCATCAAAAACTATTCTTTGCATTTAAATGGTCACAGTGGGGGCGGTGCATTTGTGCTGGGATATATTCAATCGCAAAAAAAGATCCCCGATCAGATTAACAGGATCAGTTTTCTGGATAGTGATTATGGTTACGATTCAAGTTTTACGAAGAAGTTTGTTGATTGGATAAAGAAAAGCAGATCGAATCATTTGTCTGTCTTTGCATATAACGACAGTGTTGTTATATACAACCGAAAACCATTGGTATCTCCAACGGGAGGTACCTGGTACCGGAGCAAATTAATGATGAAGGACCTGTCAGCTGATTTTTCTTTTAAGATGACAAGGAACGATAGTGTGCTGCAATATTCTGCCGGGAACAGGATCAATTTCTTTTTAGTGGATAACCCCGAGAAGAAGATCTATCATACTGTTCAGGTAGAAAGAAACGGATTTATACATTCCTTGTTGATAGGCACAAAGCGTGAAAGCAAAGATTATTTTTACTGGGGTAAACGCGCTTATGATAACTTTATAGAATAAAAAAAGAGCAATGAAACATTGCTCTTTTTTTATTCAGATATTATTTATGCTTCATCGGGTTTGATAATGAATTTATATGTGATACCTGCCAAAGCACCGCCCAGCAAACATCCTACCAGATATACCCAAATAGTACTCCAAGCAAATGCGCCAAATGTTGCAGCACCAATTGCAACTGCAGGATTAAAAGCACCCATACTAACAGGGCCTAATGTATAAGCCATTGCAGTAACGGTAAAGCCAATGGCCAGGCCATAAAAACTATTGCCCGCATTTTTATCGGCAGTAGCAACATTCAATACCACATATGCCAGGGCGAATGTTCCTATCACTTCCGCAACGAGAGCCTTGATGGGCAGATCGGGAGAAGCAGCAGCAACGCTATAGTCGAAATATTGAGAAGCAAGCAAACCTGCAACAACGCCACCTGCAATTTGAACGACCCAGTAAAAGACCGCATCAGTCAAATTACATTTACCGCGGATGAACACCGCTAATGTAACAGCCGGATTATAATGCCCACCAGACACATGGCCGCCTGCAAAGATCATGACCATCAATGTAGCACCAATTGCAACCGGTGCCATATCTCCGGCTTTTGTACCTGCCATACATACAGCAAGCACCAGAAAGAAAGTGCCAATGAATTCAACAATGTACTTTTTCATAAAACTAGTTTTGGTTAAAGGGTTGAAACAATAGTCCAAAATACTTGTTATTATTTATATATTCTTCAGGGACTAAAAATAATATTGACATTTTAAACAGGTGAACTACTTTGCAACAAATAAAACACAGTATATGAAAATCGAAATTGGTCAGGCCGCACCTGACTTTACATTGTTTGATACCGAAAAAAATAAACTGACTCTATCTGATCAAAAAGGTAAGAATGTATTACTGTTATTCTTTCCGCAGGCATTTACAGGTGTTTGTACGGCTGAGTTATGCAGTATCCGGGACAATATCGCCGTGTATAATAACACCGATGCTACCGTATTCGGTATCTCTGTTGATTCCATTTTTACCCTGGGAAAATTCAAATCTGAACAGGGATATAATTTCCCATTACTGAGCGATTTTAATAAAGAAGTTTCAAGAGCATATGGCAGTATCTACGAGAACTGGATCTTGGATATGAAAGGTGTTTCCAAACGTTCAGCATTCCTGATCGACAAGGAAGGGATCGTCCGTTATGCCGAGGTTTTGGAGAATGCAGGAGAGCAACCCAACTTTAATGCCATCCAGTCTGCCTTAAAAACCCTTTAAAAACCATAGGAATCAATTAAAAAAGAGGCTTTGCACAATCGCAGGCCTCTTTTTTCGTTTATGCAGCAAGCGAATTCGATGCTCAAGTCATCTTATTATTATAACTTTATACCGAAGAAGCGATAGATGAAAAAATTGTACTTTCTTATTTTAATCAGTTCACTCATGATGGTCAGCAGTTTTACTGTTGCTCCTTCCGGTGATTTGACCTACGATCAGCAAAGAACAGTTCAGTTTTATCCCAACCCCGCCACTTCTGTCATCTACTTCGAATTCCCTTCCAATTTTGAAAAAGCGAATTACAGCCTGCATATCTATAATTTCCTGGGCAGGAAAATGAATGAGTTTCAGGTTAACAGCAGCAAAGTATCTGTTCAGCTGGACAATTACCTCCGCGGATTATATGTTTTCCAGATCAGAGATAAAATGGGGAATATCATCGAATCAGGTAAGTTCCAGGTGGTGAAATAATTTTTTTTAGCCGGCTTATATAACACAGATCATCGTCCCTTGCGTCGCACACTTCAACTCTTGTTTTTCAAATTTTAATCAATTGAAATATCCACTCTAACAGGTATTCCGATAATACCCAGATCATCTCTTAATTCACGCCATTGCCTTTTCCATAAACTACCGGCACAAAATATTTTTGATTCCATATCATTTGTCATGATCCTTAAAGCCCTGGCTCTTCTGCCTGTTTGCTCAATATTTGCTTCTGTTATATTGGATAAGGCATAAACCTTATTCTTCCAGAAGAAATAGTGATTCTTTATGATCAGGTTTTCTCCATCCAATACAAAATAATTCATTTGAGTACCATATGCGGAGGATATAAGAAGAAGGATTATTGCTAAAAAAAATATACCCTGAATTGAAATAACATGAGATTGAGAGAACATGAATAAAGGCATTAAAAAAATAAAAAGTATACTAATAGTGTAGATGGTTATAAATGGGTTTCCTGCATATTTTTTTTGAGCAAAGAAACTGCTATTTATTGTTGTGAATTTATTTACAGGGTCCTTTATTTTATCATTTAATCTTTCCTTGATCAAAGTTCTTAGTTCTGCTTCATTTTCATAAGGACCTGTCCATAAAACAAATTTCTGTCCATCCTCAAAATGGATGACTGTTGCTTCTCCTCTGCCTTTAAATAATAGAAATTCATTTGAACTAAGAAAGACCTCAGTTGCCAAATTCCAATCATAAACCTCCGTGCTGAAGAGTTTTTTTACAGTAATAAATTCATCATCAAATACAATTCTTGGGGTTAATTGTAAAAATGAAATAATAAATGTAAATGAAAGACCAATTTCAAAAAGTGCTAAAAGGGTAGTGACATTCGAATAACGTAAATTATCTTCTTTCGGAAACATGCTGTATCCTATAAAAAAGAAGAGGATTGAACAAACGATTACAAAGATCAGCAGGCTTGTTTTATACTTTGATCTAACCACCATAGTTCTGAATTATTTATAATGGATTACTTATAAAATGCCCCTTGATCCTTGTCTCTTGCCTCTTGGATCTTGTAACTTGAATCTTGCTCCTTGGGCCTTGTATCTTGTTCCTTGAGCCTTGTTTCTTCTTCTATTTATCTGTGACTTCCACAATCAAAAACTTCAAATAATTCGTATTCTCCATTCCCCAAACGATGGGATGATCGCTTGCCTGTGCATTGAATACTACCTGCCTTATTTTTTTTCTGGCATCTTTTGCCGCCATTTCAATGGTCTGAAAGAACATTTCGGGATGCACCAGATTGGTACAGCTTGAAGTCACTAAGAAACCGCCGTTCTTAATTAATTTCATGCCTCGTAAATTGATCTCTTTATAACCGGTGATCGCTTTCTGAATATTTTCCCTGCTCTTGGTAAAGGCAGGCGGGTCCAGCATTACCACATCATATAATCGGCCATCCTTTCCCCATTGTTTCAATACATCAAAAGCATTCATCGCTTCAAATTTGCAGATGCTGTCTAAGCCGTTCAATGCTGCATTTTTATTCGCTTGTTCCACAGCGTTCTCACTAATATCAATTCCCAAAACAGATTTTGCCCCATAATGTGCGGCATGAATTTCGAATGTACCTGTATATGTAAATGCACCGAGTACGTCTGCACCTTTTACAATATGCTGAATGGCTCTGCGGTTATCCTGCTGATCTAAAAAGTATCCGGTTTTTTGTCCGTTCTCAATATCAACACGAAACTTCAATCCGTTCTCATTGATGATGATATTGGTATCGAATGGTTCCGATAAAAAACCTTTTACCTGTTCCAATCCTTCCAGCTCTCTCACAGGAACATCATTGCGTTCGTAGATGCCTTTGGGATGAAAAATATTTTGCAGTGCTTTTACAATGGCGGGCTTCCAAAGATCCATACCCAAGGACAGTGTTTGCAGCACGAAATAATCATTGAACTTATCAATGATCAATGCGGGCATTTCATCTGCTTCACCAAATATCAATCTGCAGTTTTCGGTATAGCCGATCTTTTGGCGGTATTGCCAAGCATGCAAAATTCTGTTGTAAAAGAATTGTTCATCGATCTCTTCTTTCTTTCTTGTTAAGAGGCGAACGACTATCTGTGATTTGGGATTGATATAACCTCTTCCGCAAAATTTTCCGTCATTATAACAAACATCAACCGTATCACCCGGATTAACATCACCCACTATTTTTTCCACTTCATTATTAAAGATCCAGGGATGTCCGTTAAATACTCTGTTCGCTATTTTGCGCTTTAAAAAAACTTTAGTCATGCGGCAAAGATAATGGAGAAGGGCAATCTCATTCAATTAAGAACCGTGCTATCTCCCTGAGGCTCTCGAAGGGTGAATGAGTAAAATGAATTTTCATGAATCATACTTCAAGAGCCTCTGCATGACAATGCGAACATAGAGTAACATTTAACCATTAAAGATGGATAGTCTTCTTACGAGAATACTTCCATAAATGCTATTACCCTTAAGCTACCGCCATGATCTTAGCCGCACCCGCATTCGTAACGGGCCTGATCAAATTAGCCGAAAGCGCAGTTCCGAATTCAACACCAACGGTCAATACTAAACTATCATGATCGCTGATATTTGTTTCTCCCTGTATTTGCAGCAGAAGATTTTGTTCGGAACTTATGTCCGCAGTACTGAACCATGCTGTACTGAGGTCTGCACGCAGCAACTGAATGTTTGAATTGATCGGAACATAATCATATGCCCTTCCTGAATATTTCATATCGGGAACAATACCCAATTCGGCAGTGATGCGATAGAATGAGAATTTTCCCGGAACATATAAGCCGATCTTAGGAAATAGTGCAGGTATAAAGATCGAAGCTGACAGCTCATTTCGATTGATACTGCATTGTAAAGGGTGTTTGATGATGCTGTCAAATTGGGGTCCCATTTCTAATTGAAAACCTTCCAGCCAATAACGGCATCTGGAAACATAATAAGATCGTTGTCCCCATTCATTTTCTGTATCCAATTTTTTAATGTCGCAGCATATACTAACCAATCTGCTTTGAAAATTGGTATGGTCCAGATATTCCAGATATCCAATGGCATCTTTTATGGCTGCAGCGGTGGTACTTGCTCCGCTAAACTCCGCATTGTTTCTTCTGGTATTTTTAAATCTGGGCGATTTATTTATTTGTTGTTTCGTAGGACCTCCTTTAGCCCGGAGAAGCGTATCATCAATTGTTCGGTTGGTGTAGGCAGACAGATTCCCGATTCTGCCTGTAAAATTCAGGGTTCCTTTTAATCTAGCCATGGATATTGGATTTAATGAATAAATAGAAGTCGTAGGCTAGCCCTATGGCTCTGTCCTACTTTCTTGCTAGCAAATTAATACATGCTTATATAATAACCTGTAATTAATTCATAATGTATTCCTAAATAATCCGGGTATGATCCGAGTCTTATATAAGTCGGGTTATACTCGGGTTATACTCGGGACATACTCGGGATATACTCGGGATATCTCCGAATCAGTCAGCCATGAAACAGGGAGATGGTAGCTATTAGCTGCCCCTTAAAGACGATATAATGATGAAAGTATTTGCAGGAGGACTTAGCCTAATAGGCAGCTATATTCTCCAGATTATCAGCCCAGATCCCTCTAATCCGTGTTATCTGTGTTCCATTCCCCCTAAACTTTATTCCTGCCAATTTTTCCCTTTTCTTTGCTTGGCAAAAAAATTGACCGATAGGGAAAGACTATTAAAAACAATTATGGAAGACAAAGAAGTGCAGCAAAACGATATGGCTGACAGTAATGTAGGTATTCCTACTGACGAAAATGCAGCAGGCGACAGCCTTTTGCAGGAACCTGTGGCTGAAGTAAGTGAAATTGAAAAATTACAGGCTGAATTGGCTGAACAGAAGGATAAATACATCCGTTTGATGGCTGAATTTGAGAATTTCCGCAGAAGAACGGCAAAAGAGCGGATAGAACTCATTCAAACCGCAGGTAAGGATGTAATCGTTTCTTTGCTGGATCTGATGGATGATTGCGACCGTGCCGAAAAGCAATTGCAAAGCGGTACCGATATCGCCGTTCAGAAAGAGGGTATTCAGCTGGTATTTAACAAGATCAGAAGCACATTGCAGAATAAGGGATTGAAGGCCATGGAAAGCATTCATACCGATTTTGATGTAGAGAAACATGAAGCCATTACCGAGATCCCCGCACCCAACAATAAACTGAAAGGAAAAGTGATGGATGAGGTTCAGAAAGGTTATTACCTGAATGATAAGCTGATCCGTCACGCAAAAGTGGTGGTAGGGAAATAAATCAGCCAATGAATGAATTTGATAATTAGCCAATGAGATCATTGCCGAATTGTCGAATTATCAAATTATAGAATTAAAGAATTATGGCGAAAAGAGATTATTACGAAATATTGGGTGTTAGCAAAAATGCTGCAGCTGATGAGATCAAGAAAGCATATCGTAAAGTAGCGATGCAATTTCACCCTGATCGTAATCCGGGCGATAAATCGGCAGAAGATAAATTCAAAGAAGCTGCCGAAGCCTATGAAGTGCTGAGTGATGTTGATAAGAAAGCGAAATATGATCGTTATGGTCATCAGGCATTTGCACCGGGCGGTGGTGGCGGCGGATTCCATTCAAGTAATGTAGATGATATCTTTAGTCAGTTCGGAGATATATTCGGTGATGATATGTTCGGCAATTTCTTTGGCGGTGGCGGCAGAAGAGGTGGAGGGGGTGCAAGCAAGTCAAGAGGACAAAGAGGAAGCAATCTTCGCATCAAAGTAAAACTGACCTACGAAGAGATCGCAAAGGGTGTAAGCAAAACAGTGAAGGTAAAAAAGCATGTGCTTTGTACAACCTGTGGCGGTAACGGTGCAAAAGATAAAAGCAGTATTCAAAATTGTGCTACATGTGGTGGCAGCGGACAAGTAAGAAGGGTGACCAATACTTTTTTAGGACAGATGCAGACAGTTACAACCTGTCCGACCTGTAATGGAGAAGGATCTACAGTCACATCAAAATGTACGGCTTGTAAAGGCGAAGGAAGGGTATATGGGGAAGAAACGATCACCATCGAAATACCGGCAGGTGTTCAGGAAGGCATGCAATTGAGCATGAACGGAAAGGGCAATGCAGGCGAGCGAGGCGGATCCCCCGGTGATCTTATTATACAAATAGAAGAAGAACAACATGCAGAATTGCATCGTGACGGATTGAATGTTGCCTATGATCTTCATATCTCATTTCCGGATGCAACATTTGGAACAAGTGTAGAAGTTCCAACAATTGATGGTCGCGCTAAAATAAAGATACCTGCAGGAACACAGAGCGGAAAGATATTCCGACTAAAAGGAAAAGGATTTCCTGAAGTACAGGGTTATGGTAAAGGTGATCAATTGATCTATGTGAATGTTTGGACACCGCAGCATATCAGCAACGAAGAAAAAGATCTTTTAGAAAAATTAAATGCCAGCCCAAATTTTAAACCGCAGCCTGATAAGAACAGTAAGAGTTTTTTTGAAAGAGTGAAAGAAGCGTTTAACTAATCTAAAAGGGTTTTCTCGCAGCGTCGCAGCGTTCGTGGCGAGAATGATTTTTTAATTATAAACTGATTGTATAAAGAAAGAGGTTGATCAATTGATCAACCTCTTTCTTTATTATGGCTCTTGATAGCTTATTTATAAGAATACCCCACCGGATGCTTCGATCCTTTGTGCATTGATCCAATAGGCATCATCAGAACAGAGAAATGCAACAACACCGCCAATATCATTTGCTTCACCCACTCTTCCCAGAGCAGTGTTTGCGCCTATCATGGCTTTGATCTGCGGATTGTTTCTGATGCTTGCATTATTGAAATCTGTTTCAATGGCACCGGGTGCTAAAACATTCACCCTGATCTTTCTGGACCCTAATTCCTTTGCGAGGTATCTTGTAAAGACCTCAACAGCCCCTTTCATAGAAGCATATACCGAATAACCGGGATTACAGAATCTTGTGGTACCGCTGCTGATATTGATGATGCATCCATTATCATTCATTTGCAACAAGGCTTTCTGCGTTAAAAAATAAACGCCTTTAAAATGAATGTTTAATAATGCATCGAAATTTTCTTCTGTAACCTGTGCAAAAGGAATAGTAGCACCAGTTCCGGCATTATTGATGAGGAAATCAAATCTATCAGTACCCCATTTTTCTTTTAATGTAGTAGATACTTTTGCTAAGAAATCATCGAAGGTTTTTAATTGAGCAACATCTAATTGTAATGCTACTGCTTTTTGTCCTTTTGATTCTATCTCTGCTACAACTGCATTTGCTTCATCCTTTTTAGAATGATAAGTAATGATCACATCATTACCTTTTTCTGCGAGACGTAAAGCCATGTTCTTTCCTAAGCCTCTGCTTCCACCAGTTACTAAAGCGATCTTTGTTTTCATTTGTATTTGTGTTTCATTTATAATACTACGTTAAAGAACAAAATTATTAAGTTAAGGAACATGATTCATTAAAGAACTTTATGTTAATCAATCTTCAAGAGCATTGTCTGCCGACAGGCAGGCTGCCAATGACATATTTAGTAAGAAGCTGAAAAATAATAAAATATAAAACAGGCTTCTTTTAATTAAGTGTTCTAGAATAATATCCGGTTGCCTGCATTTCTCCGGCCTCAGAAAAACAGCGTTAAGAAAATTGATGGAATGAGCAACTGCCAATAGGCAGTTTAAAATGAAAAATGCTTAGTTA
>Ga0364887_10217_pt2 | contig 39689 bp, 36 predicted proteins | sample ExccelJu500001D4_4_FD_206924 | JGI IMG/M metagenome (GOLD analysis project Ga0364887, IMG submission 206924) | Enriched cells from Trout Bog Lake Hypolimnion, Wisconsin, USA - BchlTB.July23.5000.01.D4 | ecosystem: Environmental > Aquatic > Freshwater > Lake > Hypolimnion/Profundal zone | place...
ACAAAGTTCTACAGGATGTAGTCATTAAATTTGCAGGTGATAGCGGAGACGGTATGCAATTGACCGGACAGCAGTTCACCAATAACACAGCTTTATTAGGCATTGATTTAGCCACATTTCCCGATTTTCCGGCCGAAATCAGGGCTCCAATAGGAACTATTGCTGGTGTTAGTGGTTTTCAACTACACTTTTCTTCGAATAAGGTATATACACCCGGTGATATTTCCGATGTAGTAGTTGCAATGAATGCGGCAGCATTAAAAGTTAATCTTAAGAATATCAAGCCCGGAGGAAAAGTGATTGCCAATATTGATGGATTTGATACTAAAAATCTTCGTTTGGCCAATTATCCGGATGGTGTAAATCCACTTGAGGATGGAAGCTTGGATCAGTATGAAGTCATTAAAATTGATGTGACCAAGTTGACCCGTGAAGCCCTGAAAGATTTTAGTGATCTGGGTGTAAAGGAAAGGGACAGGGCAAAAAACATGTTTGTGTTAGGGTTTCTGTACTGGATGTATAACAGAAGTCTTGAAACGACCATCGATTTCTTAAAGGAAAAATTTGGGAAAAAGGACACCATTCTTCAAAGCAATATTAAAGTATTACAGGCAGGTTATAATTATGGAGAAACCACAGAAACCTTTACTACCCGTTATAAGGTTGAAAAGGCAAAAATGGAACCGGGATTATACCGTAGTATTATGGGTAATCAGGCACTGACCTATGGATTGATTGCGGCTAGCGAAAAAAGTGGCTTACAATTATTTCTTGGTTCATACCCAATTACACCAGCAACAGATATCCTGCATGAATTGAGTAAGTATAAATCTTTTGGTGTAAAGACCTTTCAGGCTGAAGACGAAATAGCTGCGATCACTTCTGCTATTGGAGCCAGTTACGGTGGTTTATTAGGCGTAACTACAACTTCCGGACCGGGTATGGCACTTAAAGCAGAAGCAATGGGTTTGGCGATGATGCTTGAAATTCCGTTGGTCATCGTGAATATCCAAAGAGGAGGTCCTTCAACAGGGTTGCCTACAAAAACAGAACAGAGTGATCTGATGCAGGCATATTATGGCAGAAATGGGGAATGTCCGATACCGGTTATATCCTGCTCAACACCTAGTGATTGTTTTGAAGTGGCTTTTGAAGCTGCTCGAATAGCGGTACAACATATGACTCCGGTCATCCTTTTAAGTGATGGTTATATTGCTAATGGAGCTGAACCCTGGAAATTTCCTGTTGCAGCAGACCTTAAGCCAATTGAAGTTACATTCAAGAAAACACTGGATGACGGGGAAGTTAAATTCCTTCCATATAAAAGAGATGAAAAACTGGTTAGGCCTTGGGCAGTTCCCGGAACACCTGGTTTTGAACACAGGATTGGAGGTATAGAAAAACAAGATATTACAGGAAATATCAGTTATGATGCTGATAATCATCAGCACATGGTTAAAACCCGTCAGGCTAAAGTTGATAAAGTGGCTGATTATATACCCTTGCAAAAAATCGATTCTGGTGAGGGTAAGGGAAAAGTACTGGTTATAGGATGGGGTTCAACTTATGGAGCCATTAAAAGTGCGGTGATGGAATTGCAGGCTGAAGGACAGTCTGTAAGTCATGTACATCTTCGTTATATTCGTCCATTCCCCAAAAACCTTGGCGATATCATCAAAAACTTTGATAAAGTACTGATTCCCGAAATCAATAACGGACAATTGATCAAAATCATCAGGGATGAATACCTGATAGATGCGAAAGCCTATAATAAGATTATGGGTGTTCCCATCACCAAAGGTGAGTTAGTAGATGTGATTAAAAAGATGCTTTAATTATAATTGAACAGATTTCAAAAATGGCCTGCTTCTGAAAGGAGCGGGCCATTTTTTTCATCGTTAATGAAGATAAGTATAGAGATTCATGAGGTATGCTTATAATGACCGGGTGATGGTTTTACTGATCTTTTCAATATCCATACTGATCTTATAACTAAAGTAAAATTGGTCAGTAATCGACTTAAACTGCGATAAAGTCTTTCTTGTTTCTGACTCGATCTTTCCCTGACGAAGTTCTTCCTGCCGTATATGCATCAGTGTATTGATTCGTTTGTCCAGTAATCTTTTCTGGTCATTTATTTCAATTGGTGATTGAGAATAAGGCTCCTGTAAATCTATGGCTGATAATGCTTTTTCAAGGAAGTCTGTTGTTAGGATGATGAGCGGAAGGTATTCATCAGTGATGTATGCAGTATCGAGGTTTTTCCCATAATTGGCGAGTGTTGCTATATGTGAAGTAAGCATATGATTAGACACTACCATCTGGTGTATTTCAGTCAGGTTCTTCTGTTTGCTTTTGGGTTCAGAAAGCATTTGGGTAAATGCATCCGAGAGGTTTGCCAGTGAAACAAGACTGTTTTTTCTTACAATCCGTATTGTTTGCCTTTCAGTATGGATACCCGTAAAAAGATGGGCGATGGTATCGTAATACTTTAGATTGTCTTTTATTGCTTTTCGGATATATAGCCTGATTCGTTCATGTTCCCAAACAGGGGGCAATAAATGACTAAAAGCAAATGCAAGTAGGCTACCGATGGAAGTATCTATGATCCGGTCATAAAAAATGGATTTGAAATCCCTGGCATCAAGCAGGTGAAACATAAAGAGCACATACAGGGTGATCATGGTTACGCTTATCATATACTGAAGCCTTATAAAACTGTAAGCACCGATCATGCACAGGCAAAGCAGGATCAGGATAATTGCAGGATCCTTAACAAAATAAAGGATCAGTGCACCGGTAACTGCTCCGATGAATGTCCCGGAAAGTCTTTCCAGATTTCTTTTTCGGCTAAGACTATATCCGGGTTTAAGTATGACAACAATTGTGAGCAGGATCCAGTAACTATGACCTATTTCACCAGAAAGCAACAAATGGGATATCAGGTAAGCGCTTAATGCTGCCAAAGAGATTCTCAAGGAGTGCCTGAAAATATTGGATTTGAAAGAGAGGTTATCCAGCAGGAGTTTAAATTGTACATCTTCATGAGAAATAAAGTCCTCAGGATCTGGTGTTTGTAATTTTTTTCTCCTGAATTTACTATCATATGTCGTGTACTGATGAAGGGTTCGAATTCGGGTAGCAATATCATCAATCGTGTCGAGTATATGTTTGAGACTGATGAAAACATCTACATTGGATGGCTGTAAAGAGTCTAGCCTAAGTTCTTGTAACCGATCTCTTTCACGCAACACTGCAACATCAATTGTTTCGTTGTAAATGGATTTCCTTCCTGACTGAAAAGCGATCGCAATCTCTTCCAGCTCATATGCCAGTAAAAGAATCAGTTTTCTGAATTCTTCCAATATCCCTGTTTCATCAAAATGACCATGCAGTTTTTGATAATCCTGATGGGAAGACATGGTGGTTTCAAAAAGATCAGTGGTGTCCAGGTAGGCCATGACCAATACCCTGCCCGAATGAGTTGATTCCCTTATAATACTGCGGGACTTGAATATTAGTTCCGTCACGAAGTTTTGTTTGGTTTGAACAGCCACTTGTTTGGAGAATAGTTGCTCATTATTCTTCAGGATAGCAGCATTTTTTTCATAGAGGGATGCTTTGACTTTTAAATATCCCGCTGTTGCCATTATATAATCTCCCAAAGCTTGCTGAATTAGTTTAAAAGGCCTGATACTGTATAATATCATACTCAGTAGAAAATACCAAAGTCCACCGGATAAAAGGAATAGGGCATTCAGCAGGATTTCTTTTCCCTGAAAATGGTGAAGGGTTTGTAATATGATTACTAGTAAAGCTGCGATACCTATAGCAGCAGCTCTTGCACCATAAATCCCGATCATAGAAAAAACAAAACAGAAAATGGGCAGCGAAATAATAAAAAGCCAGGGAATTGGGTGAATAAGTGCAATCAAAATAGCAAGGAAGAAAATCAGCAGATTACAGACTATAAATCCATTGACCCTGTGATGAAGAGGGCCGGGATTATCTGAAATACTGATACAAAGGGCACCTAAGGAAATGGTCATCCCTGTCTGTAACAAGTTAAAATGACTTAAGATAAGTGTAGGCAATAGAATCCCTGCAGTTTTACGTAGCCCTTCACTAAGATAATGACTATTGATAAAGCTTCTATATGATTGCAGGTATGCCATAATAAGTTGAGTAAAAGATATGATATCTTCAATTAGCTAAAACCTTTTTGGAAGCTTATAGATCATTGCCCGGCTACAGTAGTTCCTGATTTTGCTCCCTGTGCCCATTTCTGAATGCGGTTATTATAATAATCAGCTATAAAGATATTACCGGAATTGTCAAGATAGACTGCTGCAGCAAAATCCAGTTCATCAGATCCTGATCCTCCATTTCCACCGGCAACCACTGTTCCATTTGCTGCACCGGGAACCCATTCAATGATCCTGTTATTTGATCCGTCGGCGATATACATGTTATCTTTACTATCAACGTAAATGCCCTGTGGGTAATTGAGTTGATTATTGCCAGATCCGGAGCTGTTTCCACCTGCAACAGTAACACCATAAGAAGCTCCGGGAGTCCATTCCTGAATTCGGTTATTGTAAGTGTCCGCAATAAAAATATTATTTCTGGCATCGACAAATACGGCGGCAGGGCTTGTAAGATGTGCACTATCCAGACCTGCATCGATTTTTCCGGCTACTGTAATACCAGCCAATGAACCGGGTGCCCATTTTTGTATTCGGTTATTGTTTTGATCAGCGATATATATATTTTCACTATAGTCCACATAAATCCCGGAAGGATTAAATAGCTGGTTTGGAGCAGATCCAGGACCATTACCTCCTGCTACGGTGATACCTGATGTAGCACCGGGTGTCCATTTCTGGATCCTGTTATTGCCATAGTCAGCAATAAAGAGATTGCCCGATTGATCTACAAATACTGCAGTCGGGTTATTCAATTGATTGGCATTTGAACCTTGTCCATTTCCCCCCGCAACAGTAATGCCGGCTTTTGCAGCAGATGTCCATTTCTGAATCCTGTTATTCCCATAGTCGGCAATGAAAATATTACCGGCGCCATCAACAAATACCCCCGTAGGCTGATTCAGCAAATTAGGTGCGGATCCGGATAGGGTATCAATTGTGGCAGCAGTATTAGTGCCTGTTGATTTCGAACAGGCGGACCCTATTAAACAACTGAATAAGATAACAATAAAGTATTTCATGATCGGCTGAATTTAAAAATACAACCTTGTACTCATTCCGTTGCGTTCGATTAGTTAAATTATTAATTGGCATAACCGAATGAATCTATTCTGTAAATATCGCCTTCCATCAAAATCCCTTTAATTACAATGATGCCTTTCGTATATTGATGGTTTATACCAAAACAAAATAACATGCGAAAAACAATTTTATCAGCCCTGCTAATGATGGCCACCTGTGTACTGCAAGCACAGGAAAGGCCTCTGGCATTTAAAGGTGCTTTGATCTATCCCATTCATGGTTCTCCCATTCAGGATGGTATTTTGATTGTGCAGAAAGGCAAGATTATAGCAGTAGGCGATGCGAACCTGAAAATACCGGGTGATGCCATTATAACAGATGTAAAAGGTAAAGTTATCATGCCTGGAATAGTTGATACACATTCTCATTTAGGGGGACCTGAAGGCGGGGACAATAGCGCTGCCCTCAATCCGGATGCCAGGGCATTTGATGCCATCAATCCAACCAGTGATGGATTCAAGAAAGCCTTAGCTGGGGGTATCACTACGATCAATATTATGCCAGGAAGCGGTCATTTGATGAGTGGCCAGACTGTTTATGTGAAAATGAGAGAAGCTAAAATAATGGAAGATCTGATCATCGTAAATGAAAAAGGGGTTTTTGGTGGTATGAAAATGGCCAATGGAACCAATCCCATGCGGGGAACAGCAGGATTTCCGGGAACAAGGGCAAAGAGCGCTGCCATGGACAGGGAATTGTTTGTAAAGGCCCAGGAATATAAAGCCAAAATTGAAAAGGCAGGTAAAGATTCGACAAAACTACCCGAAAGGGATTTAAGGCTTGAACCATTGGTAGAAGTATTGAATGGAAAAAGAGTAGTTCACTTTCATACGCATAAAGAAAATGATATCCTGACAGCAATACGGTTGAGTCAGGAATTTGGATTCAGAGTTGTTTTGCACCATGTAAGTGAAGGCTGGAAAGTAGCTGATCAAATAGCAAAAGCAAAGGTTCCCTGTTCAATAATTGTTCTTGATGCGCCAGGCGGGAAACTGGAAGCAACAGGCATGTCTTTTACAACGGGTGCAGTATTGGAAAAAGCGGGTATTCTTACAGGTTTTCATACAGATGATGGCATAACTGATTCCAGGTTTCTGATTCGTTCAGCTGCATTGGCTGTCAGGTCTGGAATGAGTCGTGAAAAGGCATTAGAGGCCCTAACGATTGCAGGAGCAAAAATGCTGGATCTATCCAGTAAGGTAGGTTCATTGGAAAAGGGAAAAGATGCTGATTTTATCATCTTATCGGGAGATCCTTTTAGTGTATATACTAAAGTTGAGCAAACCTGGGTAGAGGGTAAAAAGAGATTCGATTTAGCCATAGCAACAGATAAGGCATTTGCTGTAGGAGGTTTCCATGTTTATTCTGAAGACAGATCCGAACTGGAAGATGATGATAATGTGGGTGATATTCAACAATAACCTTAAAAAAAAGATGTATGAAAAAAATATTCTTAGTGGCACTGCTTTTTATAAATATCCATAGCTTGTTATTGGCACAAACAGCTATAAAAGCAGGACTTTTATATACAGTAAGCAGGCCCGTAATAAAAGATGGAATTGTACTTATTAAAAATGGCAAAATAGAAGCGGCGGGGTCAAAGGATGAAATAACCATACCTGCAGGTTATAAGGTAGTTGAGGCCAATGTGGTAACTCCCGGTTTAATTGATGCTCGAAGTGTTGTAGGGCTTTCGGGTTATTTAAATGTTCCTGCCGATCAGGACCAGCTTGAAAAATCTTCTCCCCTTCAGCCAGATTTAAGGGCTATAGATGCCTATAATACGGAAGAAAGACTAGTACGATATGTACGCGATAATGGTGTAACTGTATTACATACGGGGCATGGTACAGGAGCACTGATAAGTGGTCAGACCATGGTTGTAAAAACCAAACCGGGCACAGTAGAACAAGTGACTTTACTTCCGGTGTCCATGCTGGCAATGACGATAGGGCCTTCTGTACACGGTAATTTTTCCTCTCCCGGAACAAAAGCCAAACAAATGGCCATGTTACGTGAAGAGTTCATCAAAGCTCAGGTATATGTAAACAAACAGAATGATAAAGACAGTACCAAAAGACCGGCAAGAGACTTAAAACTTGAAATTTTAGGAAGGGTATTGAAAGGTGAAATTAAAGCCATGATCACTGCCAATGCCAGTAATGATATCATGAATGCGATAAGACTTTCAAAGGAATTCAATTTTAAACTGGTATTGGATGGTGCAGCTGAAGCTTATCTGTTGATCGACGAAATCAAGAATGCTCATGCCGAGATTATCCTGCACGCAACTATGGCAAGGAATGGTGGTGATATGGTCAATTCGACACGTGAAAGTGCAGCACTGCTTACAAAAGCAGGACTAACGGTTTCTATAGAAACAGGTTATGAAGCCTATGTTCCCAAGACAAGGGTCTTAATATTTGAAGCAGCAATGGCTGTAAGAGAAGGCTTACCCTATGAGGAAGGCTTAAAAGCAATTACGATCAATCCTGCCAAATTACTTGGCCTGGATAAAAGAGTAGGAAGTATTGAAAAAGGAAAAGATGCGGATCTGGTGCTTTTTGACGGGGATCCTTATGAATACCTGACCAATGTTTGTAAAGTAATGATAGATGGGGAATGGGTTTCCGACAATTGTAAATAACCGCTTAAAGAATAGTCTATAAAACAGGATCAGGGGATAATTAAATCTATCCCCTGATCCTGTTTTTATTTTCCGAATACCATCTTCCGATGTTTGGTACCCCAGTTTCTTAAATTATCCACCAGTTCTTTTAATGATTCTGCATGATCGGTGGCTGTATATTCAATACTAACCGGAACTGAATCATAAACAGTACGGTTGATCAGTTTATGTTCTTCCAGCTCTTTCAATTCCTTGGAAAGCATTCTTGGTGATATCCGGCCGATTTGTCTTTCTATGTCTTTGAAACGTCTGTTGCCTGCCCATATGGCAATAATAATCTGCAATTTCCATTTACTGCTAACTACATCTAGTGCATCTCTGACAGCCGCCAAAGATTTGGTACAGGCGGTATGATCTTTGACATTGACAGTCATATCGTTAAATTTTTATTATCTGCTATACTTTAGGATAGCAGTTACAAATGTATAGCGATGATTCAATAAATTTGCATTCTAAGTATTAAAAAAAGAAAATTAAATAATTATGAGCTTGATTCAAGATCTACAATGGCGTTATGCAACTAAAAAAATGAATGGACAGACTGTTCCTCAGGAAAAAGTTGATTATATTCTGGAAGCAGCATGGATGGCCCCAACTTCTTCTGGATTACAACCTTTTGAAATTTTTGTAATTACTAACCGTGAATTACTGGAAAAAATAAAGCCAATCGCTTTTGGTCAGGGACAGATTACCGATGCATCACATCTGCTTGTATTTGCTGCATGGGATAATTATACTGAGGAGAGAATAAACAATGTATTTGCGCGGAATAATAAAGAAAGAGGAATTCCTGACAGTGTAACTGATGAATATAGGAACCGTTTATTGAGTTCTTATTTGCCAAGACCTGCAGAAGTAAATTTTGAACATGCAGCAAGGCAGTCATACATAGCTTTAGCAAACGCTATCATAGCTGCGGCAGAACAAAAAGTGGATGCAACTCCTATGGAAGGGTTTAATCCGGCTGCATTGGATGAATTATTGGGATTGAAAGAAAAAGGGTTACGCAGTGTAACTTTATTACCGCTTGGTTACAGGGATGCCGAAAATGATTGGCTGGTGAAAATGAAAAAAGTTAGAACACCCAAAGAAGCGTTCATCTCTATTTTGAATTAAGTATTGTTTGTGGTTTTTTAAAGGATAAGTCTGGTATATTTCAGACTTATCCTTTTTTGTTTTCCTCAAAAAGAACGATATTGCCATTATGGACATTGTATCACTACGGGAGTATTGTTTACAGTTACCTGAAGTAGAAGAAAGTCTTCCTTTTGGGCCAGATACACTTGTTTTTAAGGTACTGGGGAAAGTATTTTTATTGGCATCTCTCGATGCGCATCCCTTGCAGTTTAATGTAAAATGTAACCCCGATCTGGCCATTGAGCTCAGGGAAAACTATCCCGATACGGTCCTTCCAGGTTACCATATGAACAAAAAACATTGGAATACAGTAATTGTGGACGGTGTTCTTTCAAACCGGGAATTGATTACCCATATTGATAATTCTTATCGCCTTGTGAGAGGCAAAAAGTAGTGCATCTTTCTTAGCGGGTGAATTTGATTGTGTCCATAATTGAATTTTGAAACAGGAAATGATTCGGAATAGTCGCTCTTTATACACCTGTTATACTCCTCTCAGTTGCAACTGTTATATTTGCAGGATAATAAGTAAGATTAACAATGACAATAAGTTATAATTGGTTAAGTGAATATCTGCCAGAAACCCTGGAACCGGAAAGGCTATCAAAAATATTAACATCTATAGGTCTTGAGGTTGAAAGTCTGGAAAAGTATGAAAGTGTAAAAGGTGGTTTGAATGGATTAGTGATTGGAGAGGTTTTGTCCTGCGAACAGCATCCCAATGCAGATAAGTTAAAGATCACAAAAGTAGCTATAGGGGAATCAGAACCGCTTCAGATTGTGTGTGGTGCATCCAATGTTGAAAAAGGACAAAAAGTAATCGTGGCAACGGTGGGAACAACCATTTATCCTGTTACGGGAGAACCTTTGACCATGAAAGTGGCTAAAATCAGGGGTGTTGAAAGTTATGGAATGATTTGTGCAGAAGATGAAATAGGGCTGGGTGTAAGCCATGCCGGGATTATTGTACTGCCTGCAGAAGCAGAAACAGGGACACCGGCATCTGATTATTTTAAACCTTACCATGACTGGATCTATGAAATAGGACTTACACCCAACCGAATGGATGCGATGAGCCACCTGGGTGTAGCCAGAGATGTTTGTGCTTACCTCACACATCACAATAAAAAGGATACCAGATGTAAGGTTCCTTTTAATAATTCTTTTAAAGCAGATAATAATTCTTTACCATTCACCATTACCGTTGAAAATGAGACTGCATGTCCTAGATATGCCGGAGTAAGCATCTCAGGTGTAACTATTGCGCAATCTCCTCAATGGCTCAAAGAAAAACTGGCTGCTATTGGATTAAGATCCATTAACAACATTGTAGACATTACCAATTTTATATTGCACGAAACCGGACAACCGCTTCATGCATTTGATGCGGATGAGATTACAGGACGGCATATTATTGTTAAAAATCTACCGGAAGGAACCCCATTTGTGACATTGGACGATAAAGAAAGGAAATTACATGCAACAGACCTTATGATATGCAATGGTGATGAAGAACCCATGTGTATTGCAGGCGTATTTGGAGGATTGCACAGTGGGGTAAAAGATACAACCAAAAACATTTTCCTGGAAAGTGCTTGTTTTAGTGCCATTTCTGTTAGAAAAACATCCTTATTACATGGATTAAGAACAGATGCAGCCACACGTTTTGAAAAAGGTGTAGATATATCTGGTTCAGTTCAGGTGTTGAAAAGAGCTGCTTTACTGATCAGGGAGATAGCAGGCGGTGAAATATCCAGCGAGATCACTGATATTTATCCTGCACCAAAAGAAAAAGTCCAGATTGCTATTAAATATCATTACCTCAAAAAACTGAGTGGTAAAAATTATCACCAGGATGCCGTAAGCCGGATACTAACTTCATTGGGATTTGAAATAATAAAGGAAGGAATGGATGAATTATGGGTTGCTGTACCTTTCAGTAAACCGGATATTTCACTTCCGGCTGATATTGTAGAGGAGATTGTACGCATAGATGGACTGGACAGTATTGATATCCCAACATCTATTACCATTTCACCCGCTTCTGAAACCAATGGCTTGAAAGAATCATTAAGGGAAAAGCTATCCAATTACCTGGTTGGCCAGGGATTTAATGAAATTTTTACAAATAGTATCACCAATAGTAAATATTTCAATGATGAAGTGCTTCGATCCACTGTGAAAATGATCAATAACCTAAGTGCAGAACTTGATGTATTGAGGCCTTCCATGCTGGAAACCGGATTGGAGATCATTTCTTACAATATCAACAGACGTAATACCAATCTAAGCTTTTTTGAGTTTGGAAAGACCTATTCTACACCAGCAGTTGGAAATTACAGAGAGGAAGAGCATCTTTCGCTTTATATAACAGGAGCCGATCATGATGAATCCTGGAGGGAAAAAGGTAAAGTTCAGGATTTTTACAGGGCAAAAGGGTTGATTACCAGTTTATTAAAGCTGACTGGATTAAAAGAAATCCGGTTTGAAAATGATCAGTCTGGCGTGGCAGGTGCAGATTTTTACCATGGCAATAAAAAAATTGGAAAATTATATGAGGTTAATAAGCAGAAGCTGGATAGTTTTGATATCAGGCAGTCTGTTTTATATATCGATATCAGTTATCCTGAATTATTAGTTGAAATTGAAAACCAAAAGATCGTATATAAGGAAGTGCCCAAATTCCAGTCTGTTCAAAGGGATCTTGCGTTAATTGTAAACAGATCAACCACATTTGAGTCACTTGAAAATGTTGTAAAAAAAGCAAAACTGAACCGGTTAAAGGGAGTTAGGCTTTTTGATGTATTTGAAAGTGATAAACTGGGAAAGGACAAGAAGTCAATGGCTTTGAATTTTACGTTTCTGGATGAAGAAAAGACACTAACTGATAAAGAAACTGATACCATGATGCTCAAGCTAATGGAACTCTTTCAGAAAGAGACCGGAGCAGAAATCAGAAAATGATTGCAGTGTTCTGATTCCTTTTTTAAAGACTTTCCTGATTTCATCATATGATCAATCCGCTAGACATCCAGCTTAAAAATATTCATAATAAGCTTCAGCAATTGCTGAAGCAGTTTCAGTCTGTACAAAAAGAAAATAGTCAGCTGAAAAAGGAACTCGATAAGGTAAAATTAGAAAATGACCAGAAAACAACACAAATCGAGAGTCTTCAGCAAAAGCTGGATGCTGTGCAGGTGGGGGTTGGTAATTGGTCTGAATCCGAAAGGAAGGAGTTGGGCAAAAGGATAGACATTTACCTGAAAGAGATAGAAAAATGCCTTTCACTACTGAATGCTGAATAAAAAATGGAAGAGCTGATACCCATCAATGTAGTCATTGCAGATCGGAATTACCGCCTGAAAGTCGAACCAAAAGATGAAGAAGTTGTCCGTAAAACGGTCAAATTGATAAATGATAAGGTATTCGAATTCAAAAGGATGTTTGCTGGTAAGGACATGCAAGACTATGTGAGCATGGTATTATTATGGTTTGCAGCAGAGCAAAGCCAATCCACTTTTGGCATTATAAGGCAGGAAGACACACTCACAAAACTGAATAGTATCGAAAACCTCATTGACAAAATATTAATCGACCCCAACGCCCCGGTTTAACAATAAGTACTATAATAAATTAGTTTTCACTCCGTTACTCTTTGTATATTTAATTATCTTCGCACATTATTCCTCATTTCAGGATAGGTGAAAAGAGAGGTGAAAAGTATGATTGTGAACCATTTTAAAACATTACAACAACATGGACCAAACGGTTTATTTTATTATAATTGGTGTTATATCACTAATTGCAGGTGTTGTAGCGGGTAGATTTTTATTCGCTAAAAACACAAAAAAACAGATTGAAGATGCCGAGGCACAGGCACAAAACATCCTTAAGGAAGCAGAATTAAGGTCGGAGACGATTAAAAAGGAAAAGCAGCTTGAAGCAAAGGAAAAGTTTGTACAGCTTAAATCCGAGTATGACAAGGATGTCATGGAACGCAACCGCAAAATCAGTGATGCTGAAGGCCGAATCAAGCAGAAAGAGATTTCCATTAACCAGAAAGAGATAGCACTAGACAAGCAACTGAAAGAAAATGATGTGATCAAGGAAACGCTGAACCGTCAGATCGAAGTTGTGAACCTGAAACGTACAGAACTGGAGAAACATCAGGAAGAACATATCAGAAGACTTGAAAAGATTTCAAACCTTACGGCAGAAGAGGCCAAATCCCAGTTGATAGAAAGTCTGAAGCATGAAGCTCAAACCCAGGCACTTACTATTCAGCAGGATATCATAGAAGATGCAAAACTAAAAGCCAATAAAGAAGCCCGCAAAATTGTTATTCAATCTATACAGCGGACTGCAGCAGAGCAGACCATTGAAAATACAGTAACGGTATTTAATCTGGAAACTGATGAGATCAAAGGTCAGATCATCGGGCGTGAAGGGCGAAATATCAGAGCTATTGAAGCCGCAACAGGGGTAGATCTAATTGTAGATGATACACCAGAAGCAATTATCCTTTCTTCCTTTGATCCCCTGCGTAGGGAAATCGCCCGATTGAGTCTTCAGCGGCTGGTTGCAGATGGACGCATCCATCCTGCCAGAATTGAAGAAGTTGTTGAAAAGACCCGCAAGCAACTGGAAGAACAAATCATGGAAATAGGAGAGCGGACAGTGATCGAACTGGGTATACATGGTTTACATAAGGAACTGGTAAGGATCGTAGGAAAAATGAGATTCCGTTCTTCATATGGACAAAACTTATTGATGCATAGCCGTGAAACAGCCAATTTGTGTGGAATCATGGCTAGTGAACTGGGAATGAACCCTAAACTGGCTAAAAGGGCTGGTTTACTGCATGATATAGGCAAGGTTCCGGATGAAGAAACAGAATTGAGCCATGCCCTTCTGGGAGCCAAACTGGCCGAGAAATACGGTGAAAATCCGGCTGTAGTTAATGCGATAGGAGCCCATCATGATGAAATGGAGATGCAATATGTTATTTCACCGATTATTCAGGCCTGCGATGCTATAAGTGGTGCAAGACCCGGTGCAAGAAGGGAAATTATGCAGCAATACCTGCAAAGAATCAAAGATCTTGAAAACCTTGCCCTGAATTACCAGGGGGTGGAAAAAGCTTATGCCATTCAAGCAGGACGTGAATTAAGGGTCATCGTAGAAGCTGATAAGGTTACAGATATAGACAGTGATAAACTCAGTTTTGAAATAGCACAAAAGATTCAAACAGAAATGACCTATCCAGGGCAGATTAAGGTTACAGTAATCAGAGAAAAAAGGGCCGTAAACGTTGCCAGATAAATATTCCGGGAATTGGATTTGAAATTTAAAAATTTCTCTTACCTTTGCCGTCCGCAAAAAATTAAAGTTATGAGCGTAGCAGTTAATTTCGTACACGAACAGTTAACAGGTAAAAAAGATTACCCAAAGTTCAAAGCAGGTGATAATGTTACCGTGAATTATAAAATTGTAGAAGGTGGTAAAGAACGTATCCAGAGTTTCCGCGGCGACGTGGTAAAGATTCAGGGTACTGGAGCTACAGCATCTTTTACTGTTCGTAAGATTTCTGATGGAGTTGGAGTGGAGCGTTTGTTTCCTTTCTTTTCTCCTAATGTAGATTCAGTATTACTGAATAAAGTTGGTAAAGTTCGTCGTGCGAAACTGTACTATCTCCGTGAAAGAAGTGGAAAAAGTGCACGTATCAAGGAAAAGAGATTTTAATTTTAAATTTCTTCTTCGACTGCTGCGGCAAATTATATATTTCATTTGTTGCTGTAAATTTTATTCTACCTTTATAGCGAATTAAAAATTTAGTTATGGGAGACTTATTTAGTGGCGGACATATCATACTGATAGCGATGTTTATGTTGCTAATGTTTGGTGGCAAGAAAATTCCTGAGCTGATGCGTGGATTGGGAAAAGGGATCAGGGAATTCAATGATGCAAAAAATAATGTAAAGAGGGAGATAGAAGATCATATCAATGAAACCTCAACAAAAGGCAACGAATCAGGATCCCAAAATAAGCAGGATTAGGCCTTTTGCTTTATCGGCTTTGTTTTAATAAATGATTAAAACCCCGTAATTATTGCGGGGTTTTCTTTTATTTGCAATACTTTTACCGCATTTTGCATTATTATTCAAATGAAATTATTCAACAGAAATTCAGGAGACGGTTCTAAAGCTGAGATGTCTTTTATTGAGCATCTTGATGAACTGAGAAGCCATCTTTTCCGGTCTGCCTTTGCCACAGTTATTGGAGCTATTATCGTGGCCTACTATAATAATTTCATTGTCAAAAACATCCTAATGGGGCCAACCCATCGGGATTTTCTTACGTATAGATTTTTATGTTCCCTAAGCACAAAATTTGGATTGGGTGCCAAACTATGTATGGAACAGGTTAGCATCAAAATGCAGAGCAACACAGTATCAGGCCAGTTTGCAGTGTATTTTAATATTGTTATTATTGGTGGATTCATACTTGCTTTCCCTTATATCTTCTGGCAATTCTGGAAATTTATCAAACCCGCTTTAACAACAAGAGAACTTCAAAACACCAGTGGAGTGATTTTCTGGGTGTCTGTTCTTTTTTTTACTGGCGTACTTTTTGGATATTTTGTTATCTCACCCTATACCATCAATTTCTTCTCCAATTTCCAATTGGATGATAATATTGAAAATAAATGGACGATTGCAAGTTATTTCAATACCATTGTGCCTCTGATTCTTGGGGCAGGGCTTGCCTTCCAATTACCTTTGGTGATCTATTTCCTGGCTAAGATTGGAGTTGTTTCGGCTACCTACCTGAGAAAAGTAAGAAAATATGCGGTACTGATCATGCTTATTCTTGCAGGTATCATCACCCCTCCGGATATGCTTTCCCAGATTATCTGTACCATCCCATTGGTAATTTTATATGAAATAAGCATACTGCTGTGTGTGAAAGTTGAAAAAAGAAATCAAAAGGAAGAAGAGGAATGGAGTTAGTTAAACTGTTTTAAAAATGCAGGAGTTGTTTTCATTTACATCGATCAAAGAATATCATACCTATCTGAATAGCCATCAGGATGGATGCAAAATTGCAGTAGAACATTTCCTGAACTGCATTGAGTCTTCAAAGCACTTAAATGCTTTTCTGGAGGTTTATACCGAAGAAGCCAGACAACGTGCTGCTGAATTGGATAACAAACGTAAATCCGGAGCAGCTATTGGTAAACTACATGGAGTTGTCATTGCATTGAAAGATGTGATTTCCTATAAGGGTCATCATCTATCTGCTTCATCAAAGATCCTGGAAGACTTTACCGCTATATATAATGCCACGGCAGTAGACCGATTATTAGAAGAGGATGCAATTATCATCGGAAGAAATAACTGCGACGAATTCGCTATGGGCAGCAGCAATGAGAATTCTGCTTTTGGTCCTGTTAGAAACGCAATTGATCAATCCAGGGTACCAGGTGGTTCTTCAGGAGGATCAGCCGTAGCTATACAGGCTGGATTAAGCATGATTAGCCTTGGCAGTGATACGGGTGGATCTGTTCGCCAACCTGCAGACTTCTGTGGTGTTGTAGGTCTTAAACCCACTTATGGAAGAATTTCGAGGTATGGCCTGATTGCATATGCTTCCTCTTTTGACCAGATCGGCATTTTTGCCCATAATGTTGATGATACAGCCCTTTTACTTGAAATACTAGCTGGCCCCGATAAATACGACAGTACTGCATCAGAACAACCGGTTCCAGTATATACCGCATCATTAAATAATCCGGATAAAAAATATAGGATTGCCTATTTTAAACAAGCACTGGAAAATCCGGCACTTGATAAGGAAATTGCAGGTAGTATTCAGGATTTTATTGAAAAACTCCGTTCCGAGGGGCATATTATTGAAGCAGTAGATTTTGATCTCTTACCCTTTATTGTTCCAACTTATTATATCCTTACTACGGCAGAAGCTTCCAGTAACCTCTCCCGTTTTGACGGGGTCAAATATGGTTACAGGGCAGCCTTGACCAAAGATGATGACCTGAACAGCATGTATAAGAAAACCCGCAGTCAGGGTTTTGGCAAGGAAGTACAAAGAAGAATACTGCTGGGTACATTTGTATTAAGTGCAGGCTATTATGATGCTTATTTTACAAAAGCACAACAGGTGAGACGGATGCTTTGTGACCAAACGAAACAGATCCTGAAATCTTATGACGCCATCATTTCTCCAACTGTGCCAACTACCGCTTTTAAGATTGGTGAAAAAAGTGATGACCCTATAGAAATGTTCCTGGCAGATATCTATACAGTGTATGCTAATCTGGTTGGTATCCCTGGAATATCAATACCACTTTTTAAACATAGTAATGGTCTTCCTTTCGGATTACAGGTGATGACTTCTCACTTTGATGAATTATCTTTGCTGGCATTATCTAAAACGATGATGCAACTGAAGCCCTGATCAAGGACACTTCAGCACCACCAAAACCAACCGGCAAACGAGGCTATTTTATCAAACTCACCAGGAGATGCAAAGGTTGAAAAGGCTTACATTTTATGATCATAGTTGTATCAGGATATCATTTCTGATAATGCTTGTCTTTTGGACTTTGCAGTCTGTTGCTATTACACGGGATATTCAGTCCGGAGATTCCCTTATCGACAAAAACGGTTTTAAAAGTATCATTACAGAAAGGAATATCGTAGCCGGAAAAAAGTTTACTACGCCTCTGCATCCCCAGGCAGTTTCTTTTACCCAGGAATATATTCGTAAGCAGGGTAAAGAACTGGAAAAAATGAAAATATGGGGTAAACCTTATTTCGATGTATATGATAATATCCTGCCCCAATATGGTGTTCCAAAAGAGCTGAAATATTTAAGTGTAATTGAAAGTCATCTACAGACCAATCTTGTTTCGTGGGCAGGAGCAGTTGGACCCTGGCAACTGATGGATTATGAGGCACACCGGTTTGGACTACATACTGGTAAGTTTAGGGATGAGCGTACAGATTTGTATAAGAGTACTGAAGTAGCAGCTAAACTGATCAAAGAATTGTATGATGAATTTGGGGATTGGTTGCTGGTAATTGCTGCCTATAATGGTGGTGCAGGCCGGGTAAGACAGGCTATTGAAAAGACTGGAAGTAGGGATTTCTGGAAACTTCAGTTTTTTCTTAGGGAAGAAACCCGTACCCATGTAAAAAAATATATCGCTACGCATTACCTTTTTGAAGGAGGCGGAGGTATGACTACGATGACCGCAGCAGAAACAAAAATATTTCTGACCAATCAGCCAATTCAGGAAACCAAACCCATCAATTCTATTGCGGAAGAAAAAAGGGAACAGGCCGGACTGGATAGCCTCCTATTAAGTGGAAGGTATAATTCCACTGTGGTTTCAAGACTGTTGCAGGTAGATATTGTACAATTCAATAAATGGAATCCCTCTTTTGATAAGAAACTGGCAGAGGGAAAACCGTATATGATGTACCTCACTAAAGAACAAAAAATACAATTTGAAACCAAAAAAGGAGAAATCCTAAACGAATCTATCAGATTATTACTCGAAAAACCTGCTTTCACGACATCCTCAAGGTAATTCACTGAATTCTCCCAACAGCTTTTGTATGGCAGCTGCTTTTAGCATACATTCTTCATATTCCTTAACTGGTATACTTGCGGCAGTAATGGCACTTCCGACATGAAAACTCAGAATTTGACTGGTTTGATCATATACAAGGCTCCTGATCACAACATTAAAATCAAAATCCTGTTCAGGCGTAATATAACCCACACATCCCGAATAAAGTCCCCGTTCAGATTGCTCATACTGGCTAATTAGTTGCATAACCTTAGTTTTAGGGGCTCCCGTCATAGATCCAGGTGGAAAGTTCGCTTTAAGTATTTCCGTTACACGGGTATGCTGCTCCAATTTACCTTCCACAGTCGAAATCAGTTGATGTACCTGAGGAAAAGTATACACTCCAAATAACTCTTTTACCTTAACACTACCCGGTTTGCATACCCTGCTGAAGTCATTCCTGACCAGGTCTACGATCATAACGTTTTCACATTGCTCCTTACTATCTGCCGCCAGCTGCTGTTTGAGTAGAATGTCCGCTTCCAGATTATCCAGATTTCTTTTACTGGTGCCTTTAATGGGTTGGGAAATAAGTGTATCTCCTCTTTTACATAAAAACCTTTCCGGACTGGCACAAAGCAGGTATTTGTTATTTAATTTATAGAAACTGCTAAATGGTACTGGTGAAATTGAAGATAGACTCCTGTACACTGCAGCAGGTTGGATGTTAGCATTGGTTGCATAAAATTCCTGGCAGTAATTAATTTCATAGCAATCACCTCTGGCAATATGCTGTTGAAGCTGTGTCACTTTATCAATATATGCATCCCTGGTAATCCTGGGTTTAAGTATCACAGATTGAGCTTGCTGTGAATTATCCTTTTTTTGAGAAATAATACCCTTAAAAATAGATGCAGGTAACAGGTTAGCTGAAGAAATGGTTACCTCACAGTCTTTTAATAATACCAGTATTTCGGGATGGAAAAGAAAAATTCCCGGAAAATCAACTGTATCGTTTAGATTCTTCAACTCATTAGATGAAGGTTGATTAACAGCATAGCTGAAATGTCCAAACAGCCAGTCTTTTTCTGATTCTACGAAATGAGAAAGTGACTCCGTGAATTCATTTTTCGAAGTGAAACTTCGTTGCATGCCGGCTGCAGCCAGATATTCATACTTTCCATATTCACTATGATAGCCATGGGTATCTAATACAATACAGTTATTGAACTGGTTTAGCCAATTCAATAACTGTATTTTAAAAAGAGATTGTTGGGTTACAATAAATGTAGAAGTGGCCTTAAACACAGGCAACAATTAAGATGAAATAAGAGATGAAGATCAGAAATCGTCATCATCGTCATCATCATCATCAAAATCATCTTTATCATTGAACAAATCAAATTCTTTAAAATCTTCGTCGATTTTAAAATCATCATCAGGTTCATCTTTCTTTTTACCGGGAGCAGATGCCTTTTTGCCTTTTGATTTAGGAAGATCAAATTCGTCGAAATCAGGATCCCAGTCATCATCTTCCTCTGGTTTATCCCAATCGTCTTCTTTTTCTTCTACATCATCATCGTCGTCCTCATCGTCCTCAGATTTTTTAGAAGCTGTTTTCGATGCAGGTTTCTTCGATGTAGGTTTTACATCATCTTCATCATCCAAGTCATCATCCTCATCCTCCAGCTGTTTTTTATTTTTGGAAACAGGCTTTAATGTATCGTCATCAGATACAGAAGGTTTGGAAGTCTTTTTAGGCTTATCAGATTTCGCTGCCATATTCTAATAAGTTTAGAGTTATAAAATTTCTAAGTAAAATGTTATGTACCAAAAATATTTTTCTTTTTATAAAAAGCTGAAACAGATTTAGACACCTACTATTTGATCACGTCCCGGACCATTTGATACAAATGTAACAGGTGCTCCAATAAATTCATTGATAAACTTAATATATCCTGACATTTCCCCAGGTAAATTGGCTGCTTCTTTAATTTTAGTCGTATCGATATTCCAGCCCTTAAAGTTTTTAAGTACAGGAGTGATCTTTACCCTGTTCATCTGGTAAGGAACTTCTGCTTTTTCTTCGCCATTAATAGAGTAGGCTGTACAAACTTTAAGGTCTTCAAAAGCATCCAATACATCTGCCTTGGTCATTACCACCTGCGTAACGCCATTGATCATGCAGGCATATTTAAGAGCCACCAGGTCTATCCATCCACAACGGCGAGGTCTTCCTGTAGTAGCACCAAATTCATTACCTATTTTCCTGAGTTCCTCCCCTGTTGCATCTTCCAGTTCAGTAGGAAAAGGACCACTTCCAACCCTGGTACAATATGCTTTTGTTACACCCAGTACTTCATTGATCTGTTTGGGTGATACACCTAAACCTGTACAAACACCCGCTGAGATGGTATTAGAAGAAGTAACAAATGGAAATGTACCAAAATCAATATCCAGCATGCTGCCTTGTGCGCCCTCAGCCAATACTTTTTTCCCTTCTGCGATCTTATCATTTATAAAATATTCGCCATTTACAATGTTTAAAGTCCTTAAAAATTCAAGTGCTTCAAAAAACTCTTCTTCCCATGCTGTAATATCTTCAATAAAATTAAAATTATCCAGCAGTTTCTGGTGTTTCAGCCTCAGTTTGATGTATTGGGAAATAAAACTTTTATCCAAAAGATCTCCTACACGGATGGCATTTCTGCCTGTCTTATCCATATAAGCAGGGCCAATACCTTTTAAGGTAGAGCCTATTTTACTTTCACCTTTTTGTAACTCACTGGCTTTATCCAATGCACGGTGTGTAGGAACGATAATATTGGTTCTTTCAGAAATGAAAAGGTTCCTTTTTACATCAATACCCATTGCTGCTACCTTGTCACATTCCTTTTTTAGTGTAACCGGGTCCAGTACTACGCCATTACCAATTATATTCACTGTATTCTGATGAAATATGCCTGAAGGAATCTGGTGTAAAACCATTTTCTGACCCTCTACATATAAGGTGTGTCCTGCATTAGGGCCACCCTGAAAACGGGCTACCACATCATATCTGGGAGCAAAGTAATCCACAATCTTTCCTTTGCCTTCATCACCCCATTGTAAACCGAGAATTACGTCAACCATAGCATGTTATTAATGCCGCAAATGTAAGTGATGGAATGTTTGAAAAACATGATTATGATAATTAGTGGAAATTATTTTTATTTGGTGTCTTCCATGTCGAAACGGTCAACAGTTTGGATGCCCGGCAATTCTTTTAATCTTTCTACAAGCTCTTCCAGTTCTTCTTTATCGTGTACAAACACTTTTATGGTTCCCTGAAACAGTCCTTCCCCTGATTCGATGGTAAGTCCAGCAATATTTATTTTCAATTCACCACTAATCACATTGGTGATCTTATTAATTACACCTACATCGTCCAATCCTATAATTTTCAAACCAGTTAGGAAGGAAATTTCTTTATTCTTGGCCCATTTGGTTTTAACGACCCTGTGTCCATAATTGGCCAATAATTGTGGTGCATTGGGACAACTCGTTCTGTGTATGATCAATCCCTTACCGGTACTCACAAAACCAAATACATCATCCCCTGGAATAGGGTTACAGCATTTGGCTAGCGCATACTGGATCTTATCGCTGCTTTCTCCAAAAATGATCAGTTCACTATCTTTTTTATTATAGGTACGCTGATGGGGCTGTTCAACAATGATATCTGTAACAATGGGCTTTGGTTTTGGTGCTTCAAGCCTGTCACCCAATACATGAAACTCTTTTAATTCCTTAAGGTCCAACGCCTTGGTTGCAATTTTATAAAGCAGGTCCAACTGGGAAGGTAATTTGTAAAAATGAACCAGCTCCTCTATATTCCCTGAAGTGAAAGCCGCACCCATTCCTTCCAGTTTGCGCTGTAGTATATATTTGGCATCATCTGCCACTTTACGTTTTTCTTCCCTCAATGCATCTTTGATCTTGTTCCTGGCTTTGGCAGTTACTACAAAATTCAGCCAGTCTTCTGATGGCTTTTGTTTATTACTGGTAATAATTTCAACCTGATCGCCACTGCGTAGCTTATGGCTGATAGGTACCAGTTTATGATGCACTTTAGCCCCGATACACTTGCTGCCGATTGCTGAGTGAATGGAAAATGCAAAGTCCAGTGCCGAACTCCCGGTAGGCAACATCTTGACCTGACCTTTAGGCGTATAAACATAAATTTCTTCAGCCAGGAAAGAGGTCTTGAAATCCTGAAGGAAATCTACTGTATCCGAATCCTGAGTGGCCAATACTTCCCTGATTTGTCCGAACCATTTATCAAAGCGGTCTTCATCATTACTGCCCTCTTTATATTTATAATGTGCAGCTAATCCTTTTTCGGCGATCTCATTCATTCTCTTGGTCCTGATCTGAACTTCCACCCATTTACCCTGGGGGCCCATTACCGTGGTATGCAGGGCTTCATAGCCATTGCTTTTGGGATTGCTCAGCCAGTCGCGCAGCCTTTCGGGGGATGGGTTATATTCATCAGTGATCATGGAATATACTTTCCAGCAGTCCTCTTTTTCTTTATCCTGAGGGGAATTGAGTATCACCCGGATGGCAAAAAGGTCATACACTTCTTCAAAATTCACTGATTTTTTCTTGATCTTATTCCAGATGGAGTGGATGCTTTTAGGTCTACCATACATTTCAAAATCAAATCCTGATGCAGCCAGTTTTTCCTGGATAGGTTTGATGAATTCATTGATATACCTGGTCCTTTCCCTTTTGGTCTCAGAAAGTTTTTTTGCAATTTCCCTATAGGCCTCTGGTTCCATGTATTTCATAGCCAGGTCTTCCAACTCGGTCTTGATACTGTACAAACCCATCCTGTGTGCCAGAGGTGCGTAAACCCAAATGGTTTCGGATGCAATGCGCAATTGTTTCTCCCTTTTCATACTGTCCAGGGTACGCATATTGTGTAACCTGTCTGCCAGTTTTATCAGGATCACCCTGGGATCATCTGTGAGGGTAAGTAAGATTTTTTTGAAATTTTCAGCCTGCTGAGAGGTATTGGTATCTATGACAGACGCTATTTTGGTTAAACCGTCTACAATTTTGGCAATTTCAGTCCCAAATTCGTGTTCTAGATCTTCCAGGGTAATATCGGTATCCTCCACTGTATCATGAAGCAAAGCGCAGATGGTACTTCTTACTCCAAGTCCTATTTCTTCCACACAAATCATAGCAACTGCCAGCGGGTGAAGTATATACGGCTCTCCGCTTTTGCGGCGGGTGGTTTTATGTGCTTCTGCCGACATTTCAAATGCATGGCGCAACAGCTCTTTATCCCCTCTTTTGAGTTTGGGACGAAGACTTCTTAACAATGCCCTATACTGACGGATGATCTCTTTTTTTTCCTGGTCCTCATTCAGGTTATATACAGGGATTGTTGATTCCAAAACCGGTTCTTGCTCCATTGACATAAATTACGAATATAAACAATTGAATGTTTTATAGGTTGGTTGACTAAGATACGGATAATGATGCTGCATAAAAACATAAATTACCCATTCTGTTCAATTGATTATCACTAAGAAAGTCATATTCCTTAATTTTTTTCAGTTTTAACGAGTATGAGGTGTTTCTATTTTATAAGACTGAAATTGCCTGAGACTGGTTACCCGGATACTTAGCTTTAGGTCAACAGGGATCAAGTAAATAATTTTGTTCTCGTAGCATTCAGGAAAGAATCAGGTAGAGTTTGAAATGGATATAAGGATAGTTCATAGATACAGCATGAATTCATGGACTATCTATGTTCACAATTTGTATTCTTTCCGGAGCAGATATGAACCAAAGCGAATAAATAATAGAAAACGTTAGGATTAAATTATACCATCAGTGAACCTGCGGCGGTCAAACTTGTTACTTTTGTCCACGACATGGACAATAAAAACAAGAAAAAAATATTTAATTTATCTATCATTGAAAGGGTTTTTCATTTTGTAAAACCTTATCGTAGTTATTTCTACAGTAGTCTATTATTGGCCATTCTGATGGCCGCGTTTGCGCCAGTACGGCCATACCTGATTCAGATTACCGTGGATATTGCATCTGGTAAAACCATCCCCATTCCAGCCTGGCTAAAGTCTGTTCTCTTAGGTACAGATTCCAGTGATGTAACCAGGTTTATCATAGCCATCACCATTTTTCAGATTTTGTTTTTGATCATTGAAACCTTAATCAGGTTTGCCTTCACTTTCATAACTGCCTGGCTTGGACAGCATGTGGTAAAAGATATGCGGGTATCTGTTTATCGAAAGATATTGCAATTAAATTTGAGTCAGTTCGACAAGACGCCTATCGGAACCCTTACTACGCGCACCATTAACGATATAGAGAGTATCAACGATATCTTCAGCGATGGAATGATTCCAATCATTGCTGACTTATTAACCATTATTATTACATTGGTAACAATGTTCTGGATAGACTGGAAACTTACCCTTATTTCCCTGATTCCTTTTCCTTTCCTTATTCTGGCCACTTATTATTTTAAGGAAACGGTCAATAAGAGTTTTATCAAAGTCAGAAATGCGGTAGCCAGTCTCAATGCATTTGTGCAGGAACATATTACGGGCATGCAGATCGTTCAGGCATTTGCTTCAGAGGAGCGGGAACATGAAAAGTTTAAAAAAATTAACCGGGAACACAGGAATGCTAATATCAGGGCCATTTTTGCCTATAGTGTGTTTTTTCCGATAGTGGAGATCGTATTGGCTATTAGTACGGCACTGATCGTATGGTGGGTGGCAAATATGGCTATTACCAATCCAGACAATAAGATCAATTTTTCGGGCAAGATCGTTGCTTTTATTATGTACATGAATCAGATATTCAGGCCTTTACGGGTAATTGCAGACAAATTCAATGTATTGCAGATGGGTATGATCGCGGCCGAAAGGGTTTTTAAAGTAATGGATAACCCAGATGTTACTGAAAAGGAAGGTAGTTTTAGTACTCCTAAAATTAAAGGTTCTATTGCATTTGAACATGTTTGGTTTGCATATCAGGACGAACAATATGTGCTGAAGGATATTGATTTTTCTGCAGAGGCCGGTCAAACTATCGCCTTAGTTGGCCATACTGGAAGTGGAAAGACCTCCATTATCAGTCTGCTGAATAGGTTATACCCTATACAAAAAGGGGCCATCAAAATAGAGGGAGTAAACATAGAGCAATATGATCTGGACCTGTTACGCAGGAATGTAGGTGTGGTATTGCAGGATGTTTTCCTGTTTTCGGGCAGTGTAATGGACAATATCACCCTTCGTAATCCATCGATAACAAGAGAAGCAGTAATTGAAGCCGCTAAAATGCTGGATATGCACGATTTTATCAATCAATTACCCGGCGGATATGATTATAATGTGATGGAGCGGGGAAATACCCTTAGTCTGGGTCAAAGACAGCTTATTTCATTTATCAGGGCACTATTATATGATCCCGCTATACTGATACTGGATGAAGCGACCTCTTCTGTAGACACCGAAAGTGAACTACTGATACAGAAAGCGATCGATACGCTGATAGCCGACAGGACATCGATTGTTATAGCCCATCGGTTATCAACTATTCGAAAAGCTGATAAGATCATTGTGCTGGATAAAGGTGAAATCAAAGAGATGGGAAACCACGAATCATTACTGGCACATGGGGGTTTTTATGCCAAATTACACCAAATGCAGTTTGAAAGAAAGGGACGGTCTGCAATTCATATATCCTGATTTTTTTAATAAATTCCTAATCTGCCTTACTGTTTTTAGGGTCTCTACCCCTATCTTTGCGCCAAAATTCAGAGACTGGTATGACCCTTAGAACCGCGAAATCATTGACTGTTATTTTTTTGAGTGTTTTTCTGCTAATGAGTATCAATAAATTGGCAGCACAGGAAAACAATGCAAAAACAGACGAAAAATCTGAGCAAAATACTTCTGATAAAAAGGAAAATGCCATAGATCCGGCTAAAATCATTCTCGAACATGTGGGAGATGCGCACGAATTTCATTTTTTTAATGTAGCTGGTCATAAGATTGCAATTCCTTTACCCGTAATATTATATAGTGCTGAAAAAGGGTTTTCCTGCTTTAATTTTTCTGAATTCCATGATGGTGAGGAAGCGCATGATGGTTATGTATATGCTTCAGAAGAATACTTGAAAGCACATAATCTGGATAAAGAAAAAGATGCCAAGGGTCAGCCCCTCTATACAGTTCGTAAAATATACAAGACCGATACAAACGGATTACCTGAGCTTACAGTTAATGTCTATGACCTTTCACTTACGCGTAATGTAGTACAGCTGATACTGGCTATGGTATTACTAGTTTGGTTAATGATTGGCGTTTCCAATAAATACAAAACTGGACAGGGCGTTACAACTGCACCCAATGGTTTTCAGAATATGTTGGAACCTGTTATTACTTTTGTGAGGGATGAAGTTGCCAAACCCAATTTGGGTAAAAAATATGAGCGTTTCATGCCTTATCTGCTCACAGTTTTCTTCTTTATACTCATCAATAACCTGATCGGACTGATTCCCGGTACTGCTAATGTAACCGGTAATATCGCATTCACAGCCATGCTGGGCGTCATTTCTTTCCTGGTCATCCTTTTCAATACAAATGGACATTTCTGGTTACATATATTCAATCCACCAGTGCCAGGTTTTGTAAAACCTATTATGACACCTGTAGAATTGCTGGGTGTGTTCACTAAGCCGTTTGCTTTGATCATTCGTCTTTTTGCCAATATGTTATCGGGACATATCATTATCCTGAGTTTCATCTGTCTTATTTTCATTTTTGGGACTATGAATACTGCATTAGGATGGGGAACTTCTCCATTATTTGTGGCATTGGCCGTTTTTATTTACCTAATAGAAGTTTTGGTTGCTTTCATACAGGCGTTCATCTTTGCAAATCTGACCGCAGTTTTTATTGGTCAGGCATTTGAAAGTGAACTTCATGAAGAAGCACATCATTAATAAATATTTTTTCTTAATCGTTAAAACAAAAACTCATGACATTAATGAATGTTTTGTTGGAAATCCAACCAGGTTATGGTGCAATCGGTGCAGGTTTAGCTGCAATTGGTGCAGGTATCGGTATCGGACAGATTGGTAAAGGTGCAGTAGAAGGTATTGCCCGTCAACCAGAAGCATCAAATGACATTCGTGCAAACATGATCCTTGCTGCAGCATTGGTAGAAGGTGTTGCTCTTTTGGGCGCTGTTGCAGGTTTGCTTGCTGTTTTCAAATAGTAAGTATAATCAAGCACGTAAAAAAAATTACTGCATTCAAAGCAAAGGGCGGCGGATGCAGTTCTTTTAAGAAATCTGACTATATATGCAATTATTAACGCCTGATTTAGGCCTATTTTTCTGGAACTTGTTAGCTTTTGGTGTTGTTTTTTACATCCTCAAAAAATTTGCCTGGCCTTCTATTCTCAAAGGACTGAAAGAAAGAGAAGATGGTATCACTGAAGCCATTACCACTGCCGAAAAAGTGAAAGCTGAGATGGCAGAACTGAAAAGTGAAAACGAAACCATTCTGGCTAAAGCCCGTGAAGAAAGGACCCTTATTTTAAAGGAAGCGAAAGAGCATTCTGATAAAATGATCGCTGAAGCAAAAGACAAAGCTAAGAGTGAATTTGATCGGATCGTTTCTGAAGCACAAGTGGCCATTCAACAGCAGAAAAATGCTGCTTTGACTGATGTAAAGAATCAGGTAGGTGCATTAGTAATAGAAGTAAGTGAAAAGATTTTAAGAAGGGAGTTGAGTAATAAATCAGAGCAGGAAAAATTTATCAAAGACCTGACTGAAACAGTAAAACTAAATTAATCAAAGCGGTACTTTGATAAAGACGTGTAGAACGTTTTTATGTTAAGCGACCACTGATTCAATATATTATGCCTAATCCACGTTTAGCTGCGAGATATGCCAAAAGCCTTGTTGATCTTTCTTTAGAAAAAGGTCAGCTCGAAGCTGTTTATGCAGATATGAAATACCTTCAGGCTGTTTGTAAAGTCAGCCAGGAATTTGTAAATCTTTTGCGTAGCCCTATTATTCAGACCGACAAGAAAAAAGCTATTATAGATGCGGTTACCAAAGGAAAAGTAACAGAAATTACTGCCTTGTTTAACAGGTTGCTTATTACCAAGACCCGTGAAAGTGATTTGCCAGAGATTGTTGAGGCATTTATTGGACAGTATAATGAAATCAAGGATATCCATACATTGAAGCTGACTACTGCAATTCCGGTGAGTGCTGAATTGAAGTCGCAAATCGAATCCAAAGTAAAATCAACCTTTAATTTTGGTACTGTTGAAACAGAAACCTTTGTGGATGAGAAACTGATTGGTGGTTTTGTTCTTGAATTCAACAATAATATTGTGGATGCAACCATCCTTCGCGACCTAAAAGACATCAAAAAGCAATTTTCCAAGAACGTTTATATTAAAGCTATTTAAAGAATCAAGATCACAAAAAATCAATATTTAAATTTCAAAATATGGTAGAGATCAAGCCAGATGAAATTTCAGCGATTTTAAAACAGCAGTTAAGTAATTTTAATGCTGCAGCTGAATTGGAGGAAGTGGGTACTGTACTCCAGGTAGGTGACGGTATTGCCCGTGTCTATGGGTTAAACAATGTTAGATCAGGTGAATTGGTTGAGTTTGAGAATGGCGTAAAAGCTATTGCATTGAACCTCGAAGAAGATAATGTGGGTGTGGTACTGATGGGTGAAAGCGGAGATATCAAAGAAGGTGCAAGGGTTAAACGTACTGGTCAGATCGCCTCTATTAAGGTGGGTGAAGGTATGGTTGGCCGTGTTATCAATACTTTGGGTGAGCCAATTGATGGTAAAGGTCAGATCACTGGTGAATTGTATGAAATGCCCTTGGAGCGTAAAGCACCCGGTGTTATTTACCGTGAACCGGTTAAGGAACCATTACAGACTGGTATCAAAGCGATCGATGCAATGATCCCGATTGGTCGTGGACAGCGTGAGCTGGTTATTGGAGATCGCCAGACAGGAAAGACTGCTATCTGTGTTGACACTATCATCAATCAGAAAGAATTTTACGAAGCAGGAAATCCGGTATATTGTATTTATGTGGCTATTGGACAAAAAGCATCTACTGTAGCAGGGGTAATGAAAGTATTGAATGATAATGGTGCTATGGCTTACACGATCATTGTTGCAGCTTCTGCTTCTGATCCGGCTCCTTTACAGTTCTATGCGCCTTTTGCGGGTGCAGCGATTGGTGAATTTTTCCGTGATACCGGTCGTCCTGCACTGATCATTTTTGATGATTTGAGCAAACAAGCCGTAGCATACCGTGAGGTATCTCTTTTGCTGAGAAGACCTCCAGGACGTGAAGCATATCCCGGTGATGTATTCTACCTGCATAGCCGTTTATTGGAAAGAGCTGCGAAAGTTATTTCGAATGACGATGTAGCAAAAAACATGAATGACTTACCGCCTTCTATTAAGCATCTTGTTAAGGGTGGTGGATCACTGACTGCTTTGCCAATTATTGAAACCCAGGCTGGTGACGTATCTGCATATATCCCAACCAATGTGATTAGTATTACTGATGGCCAGATATTCCTGGAAGGTAACCTGTTCAATGCAGGTATACGTCCGGCAATCAATGTGGGTATATCTGTAAGCCGTGTGGGTGGTAATGCGCAGATCAAATCTATGAAAAAAGTGGCTGGTACCCTTAAGCTGGATCAGGCTCTTTACCGTGAACTTGAAGCATTCTCTAAATTTGGTGGTGACCTTGATGCTGCAACTAAATCGGTTATTGATAAAGGAGCCAGAAACGTGGAAATATTAAAACAGTTACAATATTCTCCAATGTCTGTTGAAAAACAGGTAGCTATCATTTATCTGGGTACTCAGGGTATACTTCGTGAAGTTCCAGTAAAAAGGGTAAAAGAGTTTGAAGCTCACTTCCTTCTGGAAATGGAAAACAAATTGCCTGATGTACTGGCAGAATTTAAGAAAGGTCAGTTAAATGATGCAAGTATTGCAAAAATGACTGAACTGACTAAAAATTTGATCGCACAGTATAAATAATAAATTGCTCAACTAATACTACAGGGCTGTCTGGAAAGACAGCCCTTTTTTTGTGCCAGCCCCTTATATTAACCATCGGGGTATATAATCCAGCCTCATATTGTAGCTTCCAAAAATTTATTTTAACGGCTTACCTGTTTGTAATCAATGCATTATATACATTCAAAAGGATAGAAAGTAATTGTTCTTTAGTTTTTAATTAGGTTTATATAATAAACTATTCTATTTTTACTTAGTCAAAATACAAATATGAAAAAGGCTGTTTTAATTGTTATCAATTTTTTACTGTTTTGTTTTGTTCAGGGCCAGGTTAGAATATCTGGCATAGCCAGAGATAATAAAGGGCATATGCTGCCAGGTACAACAATTACCTTAAAAGGTACTTATGATGGCACTGTAAGTGATTCTACTGGTCATTTTAGCTTTAAGACATTCGAAAAAGGAGACTTTATTCTGGTTGCCAAAAACCTAGGTTATACTTCAGCACAACAACAGGTTACGGTTAACGGAAATCCTATAACTATCAATTTTTCATTGAAAGAAGAGATGAATGAATTGAAAGCGGTAGTGGTAACTGCAGGGAGTTTTGAAGCCAGTGACCGGAAAAGGGCTTCAACCGTATTAAGTTCATTGGATATTGTAACAACAGCCAATGCCAATGCAGATATTAGTGCGGCAGTAAAAACATTACCCGGTGCACAACAAGTAGGTGAGCAGGAGGGTTTGTTTGTAAGAGGAGGAGCCAATTATGAAGCTAAACAATTTATAGATGGCACGCTGGTCAATAATCCTTATTATACAAGTGTACAGGATATTGCGCAAAGGGGCAGATTTTCACCTTTTCTGTTTAAAGGCACAGTCTTTACCACAGGAGGTTATTCGGCTTTATATGGAGAAGCACTATCGGCAGCCTTGATATTGGAATCTATTGACCTACCTGAACAATCGCAGGCTACAGCATCCTTATCACCATTGTTTGTGGGTGCAGGATTACAGGAATTGTCTAAAGACAAAAAATCATCTTGGGGTATCAATTATGGATATACCAATGTTGGATTGTATTTCAAATTGGTGAAACAGACACCTGATTATTTTCAGATTCCCCAATTTCATAATGCGGACGCCAATTTCAGGATCAAAACAAAAACAGGGGGAATAATCAAATTCTATACGACCTTTTCGCACAATGACCTAGGTTTAAGGAGACCCAACATAGACAGTAATAACTATAAGAATGCATTCGGGCTTCAGAACAATAACTGGTACAATAACCTGAGCTGGCGTGAAAATTTGGGTAAAGGATGGAAAATGAATCTGGGAAGCAGTTTCAGTACCAATGGAGATGTGGTTGGACAACAGATTCAAAACCAATACAATCAACCCGCCTATACCGGGGCTATTTATATTGATTCCTTAAACTTCAATTTTACCAGCAGACAAAATTTGGCTCAGCTAAAAGCGGTATTCGAAAAAAGACTGGCAGGTATCAGTACCATTCGGTTTGGAGGAGAAATTTTTCATAGTGATGTGACTTATAATTATAAAATTTATGGAGGATATGGCAATTACAATGGCCTGTTGATCGATAACCTGAGTGCTTTATTTGCAGAGTCTGATGTTTATATTACCAATGGGCTTGCTGCTAAAATTGGAGGCAGATTCGAACAGTCTTCCCTGATCAATAAGACCAATCTGGCTCCCAGGATTTCATTTGCCTATCGTACAGGAAAGGATGCCCAGATCAGTGCAGCCTATGGAGAATTCTACCAGAAGCCTGAGAATACACAGCTCTTCTATACGACCAATCTATCCTTTACCAAAGCAACCCATTATATTCTCAATTACCAGAAAATGAATAAGGATTATACATTCAGGGTCGAAGCTTTCTATAAAAAATATGAAGACCTTGTAAAAACGTATCCTGCTATTGATAACAGCGGATATGGGTATGCTCAGGGCATCGAATTGTTTTGGAGAGATAAGAAAACGATCAAAGGACTGGATTATTGGATCAGTTATTCTTACCTCGATACCAAGCGTGACTATCTTTATTATCCACAGGCCCTGCAACCCAATTTTGCTGCACACCATACTGCCAGCCTGGTAGCCAAGAAATTTGTAACAGAATGGAAATCAGGTTTTAATTTCTCTTATACTTATACAACCGGAAGACCCTATTATTTTATGTTACCCAATGCTTCTCAAACCAGTTATAATATTCTGCAAAGCGGAACTACAGTACCTTATAATAATCTAAGCATGAGTTTTGAGTATTTACCAAATCTGGGTAAAAAGAATGCAAAGACCTTTCTGGTACTGTTTGCCAGTGTAACCAACGTGCTCAATTATAATGCCGTGTACGGATACAATTTTTCTCACGATGGAAATATAAAACAAGCTATTACACCTCCAGCCAATCAGTTTTATTTTATAGGCTGCTTTTTCAGCTGGGGTGTAGATAGAAGTCAGGATGCCATTAATAATAACCTATGATCAGAAATTTAAACATACATCAAATAACCTATTCACAACAATTAAAAAAGCACAACATGAAACACTTACTCATCATTCTTGCATTCGGCTTTAGTACTGCCCTATTTTCGCAAAGTGAAGCATATTATAATAAAATGCGTCAAACATTCCAATTAATGGATTCTGCAAAATCAACGCAGGATTTTCAAGAAGTTTCAGCCACCTTTGAAAGGATCGGGGATGCAGAAAAAAACCAATGGATACCTTATTATTATGCCGCTTTATGCCAGACACGCATAGGCTGGCTGGATCAAAAAATAGATAAGGATAAACTGGCTGATATAGCAAAAGGAATCTTAGCCAAAGCTGATGCAATTTCACCTGGTAACAGCGAATTGTTTTGTTTAAAAAGCATGGTGGCCACACAGCAAATGCTGATTGATCCTCAAAACAGGTATATTAGTTTTGGAGCAGAATCAAATCAAGACCTCGAAAAAGCTAAATTGGCCGATCCTTCTAATCCTAGACCATATTACCTAGAAGCTGCTAGTGTTTTTAATACGCCAGTAGCATTTGGAGGGGGAAAAGCAAATGCAAAACCAATTTTGGAAAAAGCTCTGCAGTTATTTAAAGCATTTATGCCTGCTTCCCCCATGCATCCTAACTGGGGCGAAAAACAGACCGAGGACATGCTGGCACAGTGTCAGTAAAATAAAAGAATGATGTAATAACCATCGGGTATCATTTAAAATATTTGAAAGGAAAATAGTATGCAACTTTTATTTACAATATTATTGGTCATACATATAGCAGGTGGCTTCACGGGATTGATTTCCGGTACCCTTGCAGCGAGTGTAAAAAAAGGAAGCAGGTTGCATAATTTTGCAGGAAAATGGTTCTTTGTGGGTATGTTAACTGCTTCTTTAGCAGCACTGGTTTTAAGTAATCTTCCCGGGCATCATAATATGTTCCTTTTTTCGGTAGGAGGGTTTACATTGTACATGATCTGCAGTGGGTACAGATTTATATTTCTCAACAGACAATTGAAACATAAGCCTGTTTCATTTTCTTTTCCGGATTACAGTATCTTTTTATTTGGTTTGTGCTTCAGTCTTTTCCTGATTGGTATTGGCATATCCAGTCTGTTTCAAAAAGATAGTTTTGGAATAGTTCCTGGTGTTTTTGGGATGATCTGTATAAGATTTGTGTATCTGGATTATGTGATGCTTTTCAGGAATACAGAAATGAAAAAAATATGGCTGCCCAATCATATAACCAGGATGATGGGGGCATTGATTGCATCTTATACAGCATTCCTGGTAGTAAATATTCATTTCCAGCCAACGTGGGTCATCTGGCTGCTGCCAACTGTAGCAGGCACTGTATTTATCTATTATTTTAGAAAAAAATACAGCAAATCATGATAACCATTTGTAAAAATCAATTGAAATAAATAGATATTTAGGACAATCATCTAAACAAGAACATTCATGCGTATTGAAAAAGAGTTTACCCCTGAAGAAAGCCTGTTGCTGATACAATCTATGATCGCTAAATCTAAAAGTGGGATCTCGGACAACAGTTTTTACTTTCTGTTTTGGGGATGGCTTGTATTTGCATGTTGCATATTTCAATTTATACTAAAGGTTTTTGTACATGTACCCTGGCATTATGTGGTTTGGTGTACCACGCCCCTGGCTGCAATAATTACTGGAATATATGGCAGACGAGCAGACAAAAAAGAGAAGGTCAGGACTTTTGTAAGTGAAGCTTGTGATTATCTGTGGGGAGCCATTTTTATTGCATTTATTGTTTTAGTAGTAGTAAATATATTTTCGGCAAGCTGGGATAATGCCTTTACCTATTATATCCTATTATATGCAATCGGAACATTTGTTACTGGTAATCTTATACAATTTAAACCGCTCGTTTACGGTGGAGCCATTAATTTCGCACTAGCTATTATTTGTTCTCAACTTTCATTTGATTATCAATTGTTAATGGGCGCTTTTGCTATCCTTATCAGTTATATAATCCCTGGTCATCTCTTGAGAAAAAAATTTCAATCCCGATCTTTATGACAGAAGAAAAACAGCTCACAGAACAGGAAAGTCTAAGGCTCATTGCTGAAATGATACAAAAGGCCAAAAACGAATTTTATGCGACTGGGGTAGGGGCACTTTTATGGGGAAGTGTTGTTGGCTTTTGTGGATTATACGGCTTTTTAGCAACTAGTTTTAATTGGCCTTTTACAAATGAAATCTGGTACCTTACATTTATAGCCATTTTTCCCCAGATCTATATATCAATAAAAGAAAGTAAGAACCAGAAGGTTAAACACAATTCAGATGGGGTTTCTGCAGCTTGGATTGCTTTTATTACCACAATGATTGGTATGACCTTATACACGACACTGATACCCGGTACAACAGGAAGAAATCTTAGCCAAAAGCATTTGGAATTACTAATCAGGCATACTCAGACTGGTCAAATTGAAACCATATTGCCATTTACCCCTAAAATATCTTCAGTTTATCTTTTGGTGTATGCATTTCCTACACTAATAACTGGAATGGTTCGCCGTTTTAAACCTATGTTTTATGGTGCGATCATCTGTTATATTTGTTTTTTTATCTCCTGTTTTACACCCGCCCAAATTGACCTTCTTTTACAATCTGTAGCAGCAATTGCCTGCTGGCTGGTGCCGGGTCTAATATTGCATAACAGGTATAGAAAGTCAAAAGTTACTGATGTTTAAAGAACTGGACCCCATATTGCATTCACAATTGCGGCTTGCAGTGATGAGTCTTTTGATAGGTGTAAAGGAAGCAGAATTTACATTTATCAGAGAAAAGACCAATTCCACTGCAGGAAATCTTTCTGTACAGGTACAGAAATTAAAAGATGTTGGCTATATAGAAGTGACCAAGCAGTTCAAGGATAATTATCCATTGACTACCTGTAAGATCACAAGAAAAGGGATAGACGCATTTGATGAATATGTAAAAGCATTACAGGAATACCTGCAGATCAAAAAATAATCAGTCAGAGAACAGATAATATTATTCCATAGCTTAAAACCTTACTTTACATTTGTTGTTATCATGGTAATGCAAGATGTGATTGAGGTTACCGGGTTAACCAAACAATTTAAAAATATAACAGCAGTCAATGACCTTTCTTTTACTGTAAAGGAGGGAGATGTGTATGGATTCCTTGGTCAAAATGGAGCTGGTAAAAGCACCACGATCAGGATGCTACTAACACTAATTTCCCCCGGTTATGGAGAAATTAAGCTATTTGGACTCCCACTGAGTTCCAACAGAAAAGATATCTTAAGTCAGGTAGGTGCCGTTATTGAAAAGCCCGATGTTTATAAGTACCTATCGGCCTATGAAAATGTAAAGATCTTTGCCCGTTTAAGCGGAATAAAAGTTACCGATAAACTAATAATGAACCAGCTGGAAATGGTTGGTCTGGCAAGCAGGGCAAACGATAAAGTACAAACGTTTTCACAAGGGATGAAACAGCGGTTGGGCATTGCCATTGCCTTGGTGCATGATCCTAAATTAATTATTTTAGATGAACCTACCAATGGACTCGATCCTCAGGGTATCGCAGATATCAGAAATCTGATTCTTCACCTGAGCAGGGAAAGAAAAAAGACAATTCTGGTTTCTTCCCATTTGCTAACTGAAATAGAGCAAATAGCAACAAAAGTATTGATCATAGATAAAGGGAAGAAGATTATTGAAGGGGATTCTTCGCAATTATTTGATCCTGCACAAACCATTGTAGAACTAACAACCAATGATAATAGTGCTGCACTACAAAGTATCAGGCAAAGTATCTGGAACGAAAATCTGCAACCGCAAAGAGAACATTCCTTAATGCTAAAACTGGATAGAAAACAGATTCCCCAACTACACCGGGACCTGGTACATATGGATATTGAAGTAGTGTCATTGCAACCAAGACATAGTTTAGAAGACTATTTTTTACAAGTAACAACCGGAAACCAACATGTGGGTACTTTTTCAAATTGAATTATATAAGATATTCAGAAGGCCCAGAACCTATATAGCTTTTGTGGCCATTACTGCTTTGATTACCATCGTTCAGCTCGGATTGAAAGTGGATGGTAAGGAATATGCTGCTTTTGTAATGGCAGACCTGAGCAATACCCTTCAGATTGATGGAAAGATCATCAATGGATATTTTGTCTGCTATGTGATGTTGCAACTCCTTTTGGTTCATGTACCCTTACTCATTGCATTAATAGCTGCAGATATGATCAGCGGTGAAGCCAATATGGGAACACTTCGATTATTACTTACCAAACCCATCAGCCGAACCCAGTTTATACTTGCCAAATTCTTCGCTGCATCTGTATATACCATTTTGCTACTTATCTGGCTGGCTATTCTGGCCTTATTTGTTAGTCTGCTTATTTTTGGTGCAGATGATATGTTTTTACTCAAAAACAATTATGCTGTACAGATTGAAAGTGCTGATTTATTTTGGAGGTATGCAGGAGCATTCTGTTTTGCAGCTCTGGCAATGATCACAGTTGCAGCACTTGGTTTTTTCTTATCCCAGTTTGCGGAAAACTCAATTGGTCCAATCGTTGCCACTATGAGTATTATCGTCTTTTTTACGATACTAAGTACCATGAGCATCCCCATATTCAATCTCATAAAACCTTACCTATTTACAACACATATGGTAGCCTGGAAAGAATTTTTTGATGTTAAGATCAATGCGGATAATGTTAGTATCAGAGGTTCAATCCAAAGACCTGACAGGTTGATACGGTCATCATTGATTCTGTTAGCCCATATTGTCTTTTTTGTTGGGGCATCTTTGTACATATTCAAGAAAAAGGATGTATTGAGTTAATCACTTTTTTAAAACGCTATGGAAAAGAAATTATACAAATATGGTATTCTGATTTTATTCATTTTAACTGGAATGACTTCAAAAGGTCAGGATATGAGTCAGCTTGTACAGAAAGTGAAAGCCAAACTGGATCTGGTTAATGATTATGTAGCAGAAGGAAGAATGAAAACTGATGTAGCGTTTATCAAAGCGCCTATTGGTAAGATCAGGGTATATTTTAAAAGGCCTGATTTGTTTAAGTTAAAAAGACAAAATGGGATCAGCATACTGCCAAAAGGCGGCGTAAGCGTAAGTTTGAGCAGTATCATTTCTACAAAAGATTATATTGCTTTAGCCGCAGGCAACGCAATAGTGGATGGTGTAAATACCAGGATCGTAAAGCTGTTACCAGTGAACGAGAATAGTGAAATCATCCTCACAACACTATACATTGATGAAGCCGCCCTACTTGTAAAAAAAGCCATCACTACCACCAAAGAAAATGGCACCTATGAAATGCAATTGTTTTATGGTCAATATGCAGGATATGGACTTCCAGATAAGGTGATATTCGCATTCAATACCAAAGACTATAAAATGCCAAAGGGTATCACACTGGAATTTGAAGACAATGAAAAACCAACAGAAGCGGATAGGTTAAAAGGAAGGAAAGGAAAAGTAGAAATTACCTATACCTCTTATATGATCAACAAGGGCCTCGATAATAGCATATTTAAACAGTCTAATTAATAAACGATTTACCTAAAATAGAGCTGTTTTCTGGCTTGAAGCCTAATTTTTAGAATGTTTCTACTGTCCATGTTCTTGAAAAAATGGCATTGAGTTCCAGTTGGTTAATACCTTCTTTTTCTGACAATAACATGGTTGAATCCACACTGTCCGCAATACCGCACCACGGTTCTATACAAACAAAATCAGCATCTTTGGCATTCCAGATTCCCATATAAGGAAAACCATTAAATAGGACAGTTATCCCATGACTGGTCTTATGACTTAGTATTGAAATACTAGTAGATGCCAGGTCTTTAAATACGAGGGCATCGGTATAAAACAATTCTTTGGTTAGTGGAAGTTCCTGAGTGTCTTTGAGTAAAGGGATAGAAATTTTTTCGATCAACCCATCTGCAGATAGTGGCCATTTATCTGCATTTTCAACAGTACTAAATTTCAAATAATAATCATTGAAGCTGGTACCTTCCACTAAAGGCACTTTAAAAGCTGGATGTGCACCCACAGAAAAGAATAGGACATGCTGGTCTGTGTTTTTTACAGTATAACTCACATGTAGTTTATTGGCATCCAGTTGATAAGTAATGCGAAAATCAAAATGGAATGGGAAGAGCTGTAACGTTGTTTCATTTGAAATGAGTGAAAAACAAATACGATCTTCAGTTTTTTCAATGACAGAAAACTGACTTTCACGGGCAAAACCATGTCTATTTAATGCGTAAGCCTTCTGATCATAATAAAAA
>Ga0364887_10218_pt1 | contig 39635 bp, 27 predicted proteins | sample ExccelJu500001D4_4_FD_206924 | JGI IMG/M metagenome (GOLD analysis project Ga0364887, IMG submission 206924) | Enriched cells from Trout Bog Lake Hypolimnion, Wisconsin, USA - BchlTB.July23.5000.01.D4 | ecosystem: Environmental > Aquatic > Freshwater > Lake > Hypolimnion/Profundal zone | place...
TACAACTTAAATTTAGTGTTTAGTAAACATTATTAACGAAATTTGATTTTTAGAATCAATTTGTAGGGGAGGTTATAAATTAGGCATGAAGTATTTACCCTTATGCATATTTTTAATGCGTTTAGTTCTATTGTTCACTTGCTTTGAAACAATGGCACAATGCAGTGATACCCTGCCTGCAAAGTGGCCTTTGGGGACTAACCTGAATGGGTTGGCTGACTGGAATCTGGATCGCCCTTTTAATGATGAATTTATCTGTAACCGAGGTTTTTCTGCAAACCTGAATGCACCCTGGAATTATGTGGCAGTTTCCACAGATACTTCAGGCTGGCCATTACAGGATTTTAGTGTGATTGTGATGAGCAATATGCAGAATAACAAACCTGCTACATACCTGATTCAATTTAATGGAAAAGCTACCATCAATCCTATTGCCAGTTCATTCAAAGTACAGAACCAACAATACGATTCTATTCGAAACAGTACTTCTGCCTTACTGGTTTATCAGAATAATCCAGATCAGATGATGATTAGTTTTACCAATACTAAATATACAAAAGGTATTGCCGGTATTAAAAACATACATATTTATAAACCCGGACTGGATGCAAATGCACCCATTTTCAGTCAGCAATTCCTGACTCAACTGCAGCGGTTCCAGGCGATACGGTTTATGACATGGTCCAATACCAATGGTAGTACAGACAGTTTATGGAACAACCGCACCCAATTGTCATATGCAGCTCCTTTAGATCCAGCTCATATAAACCATGGCATTCCCTGGGAATACTGCATTGAGCTCTGTAATACATTGAAAAAAGACATCTGGATCAATATTCCACATATGGCAACGGACGATTATGTTTTTCAACTGGCTACACTACTTAAAAACAACTTAGACCCGAGCCTGCATATTTATGTGGAATACAGCAATGAACTTTGGAACTCATCCTTTCCTCAATCCGGCTGGAATCTGGCCCAGGCTATTCAGGAAGGAAAAGCCAATGGTCCTGTTAATTATGACGGGATAAATGACCAGTGGACCTGGCATTACCGGCGTATTGCACAGCGGGGTAAAGAGATCAGCGATATATTTAAAACAGTATTTACAGGTGTGCAAACAGGTGAGCGTTTACGACCAGTATATGCCACCCAAATAGGGTATTTTGATGTGGGTCAACGGGGACTGGAATTTGTGAATAATTATTACGGAGCACCCGGACAGTTCTTTTATGCCCTTGCAGGAGCACCTTATTTTAATGCAGTAACTACAGATACTTCCAATACAGCAACACCAATCCAGGTGCTGAATGCCTTACATAGTGCAATACTTGATCAATTTTACGGATACAGCAATAATATTGCACAATATGCAGCCAGTTGTAATTATTATGGGTTAAAATTCATCTGTTATGAAGGAGGCCCGGATACATTTGGCCCGAATAATATCAATTCCAAGGCAAGTGCATCCCGGGATACAGCTATGAAAACGCTTTGTATAAATTATCTGGATCAGTGGTACAGGTATGGAGCAACGGGTTTATTTATGTGGTTTACTGCAGGGGCCAGTAGCTGGGAAACGCAATATGGTACATGGTCACTTACAGAAAATTATGAGTATTCACAAAAGTTGGCAGCTATTGATTCTATTCTGAGTCAACCGGTTACAGCTGTAGCTGCAGGGCAATCTATTGCTATTCCCATTGATGCCAGGCAATATGCGGGGTATACTTCCAACTGGAATCAGTCGGCCACATTTACACCATTCTGGGAACCTTATGTACAATACCTGCTCAATGTACCGTCAGGAAGTGCCGGGGAGTACGATTTTTTTGTAAACACCCAATGCAGTTCACCCAACAGCAGTTTTAAAGTTTTAGTGGATAACCAGTTGCTGGATTCATTGGTTGTGCCGGTTAATAAAGACACCGGATTTGTAACGAATAAGCTGGGTACTATTTTCCTGAAAGAAGGGCTGCATACATTGCGGTATACAGCATCACCCAACGGCAATAATTACAGTATCAGTAAATATACAGCTGTACTTAAAACTGCTTGTAACGCTACTGTATTACCTGTAATTCCGGGTGATGAAATCTTTCAATGTTATCCTAACCCCGCTACTGATCTGTTACATATATCTTGCAAAGTGGTACAAGTTCCAACAACCGTAAATATTTACAATGAAGCAGGTACAAAAGTCTATTCCGGAGTACAAAGTCAGTCAGGTTTTGACATTCCGTTATCCGGATTTCACAAAGGTGTTTATTTTATCAGAATTGGAACACAAACCAGGGCTTTTCTGAAAATGTAATAAAGTAAAGATTAGCCTTAAGTAATGTATAGATATAACTCCCCTTTAAAGGGTGCTATATCTTTGCTATATCTGTGGAATATGGGTACTATAACTGAGCTATATGGGTAAGAATGGCAGGATTTTGTAATAACTATGTAATAATTACAAAAATTTTCAATTATTTGATGTAAAATTGATACTATCTTCAAAACTTATTCTGCAAATGAAAGGTTTTAAAAAATACTTTAGCGATAATGCCTTATCAATGTTAATGATTGATGCAGAAACCGGTAACATTGAAGATGCAAATAAAGCTGCACAACATTTATATGGGTATAGTCATGAACAGTTTTGTGCAATGAATATTTCCGATTTAAGCATTTTACACAAAGAAGATATCCTTAAAAAAGATGAGTCATTTGGTCATAGCTCAATTAAGCATACAGAAATTAAACATAAGCTGAATGATGGTTCTGTAAAAGACATAAAAATGCATATATCATCTATTGATATAGATGATAAAAGAAAAGTAATCACGATACATGAAGATGTAACAGCATTAAAACAAAGACTATCAGAAAGTGAAATATTTGCACGCATTATAGAAAATGCAATCCCATATATAGGGGTGGCAAATATGAATAAAGAAGTGTATTATTTTAATAAATCAATGCGGAAAGCTTTTTCGGTGCCTGATAATGCAGATTTATCAAAATATCATGTATCCGATTTTTATACTGATAGGGGTAAGGAGACCATGAAAAATGTATTTGCAAATATTAGTAAGGATGGATTTTGGAGAGGCGAGAATGAAATGCAATCGCTGGATGGAAATATTATGCAGGTAATTCAAACGATTGTATTAATTAAAGATGAATTTGGTAACCCTCAGTTTACATCCTCCACAGCAATTGATATTACTAAAGAAAAACAGAAAGAAACATTATTGCAGGAAATAAAAGAGACGTTGCAGTTATATCTGGACAATGCCAGGGATGCGATTTTTGTTTTTGATTTTTCAGGCAATATTATAGATGTGAATAACCAGGCCTGTAAAAGTGTAGGTTATTTAAGAGAAGAACTACTATCCATGCGTATAATGGATTTAGACAAAGAATTTAATCTCGCAGGTGTACAATCTGTCTGGAGTAATACTGAGGCTCAAACACAGTTTACTTTAAATGGCAATCATCAATCCAAAGATGGAAAATTATTTCCAGTAGAAGTTAATTTTGGTTGTTTTGAAAAGTCCGGTGAAAAATATTTTTTAGGTATAGTACGTGATATTTCAGAAAGGTTAAAAACAGCAGAAGTAATCAGTGTTAGTGAAAAGAAATACAGGAATCTGATACAGAATTTAGATGTTGGGGTACTGGTATATGGAGTGAATGCTGAGATACAAATGCATAATGCAAAAGCAGTTGAGCTGCTTGGAATAAATGAGGATCAGCTTATTGGTAAAACTGCTTATGATCCGGACTGGAATGTGATCTATGAAGATGGAACAGATTTTCCGGTAACAGCACATCCTGTAACTCAAGCTATTGAAACAAGAAAGCCGGTAAGAGAGATCATCATGGGTGTATTTCACCCTATTTCAAAAAGCAGGGTGTGGCTACTGGTAACTGCTGAACCCCAATTTGACAACAAAGGGGTATTTGAGAATGTGATCTGTACTTTAAGCAATATAACTGAAAAAAAGAGGTTGGAGACTGATAAAATTGCACAACTTTCCAAATACAGAATGTTATTGCAAACTGCACAGGCAGCAATCCATATAGTAGACAGCAAAGGAAAACTAGTAGAATGGAATGAAGCTTTCAGGAAGCATTTAGGTTATACTGAGGAGGAGATGTCCAATTTGAATGTTTGGGATTGGGATATTCAATTTACAAAAGATGAATTATTGAAAATACTTTCACAGACAAAAGAAGAAGGAGAGTCTTTTGAAACAATTCATAAATTAAAATCAGGGTCTCTAAGGTTTGCAGAAGTTATGGTACATAAGTTCTTTATCGAAAATCAACCTTATTATTATTCCTCAGCCAGGGATATTACTGAACGTAAACAGATTGAGAAAGAATTAGTAGAGGCAAAGGAGAAAGCTGAATCAGGAAGCAAAGCAAAGTCAGAGTTTCTGGCCAATATGAGCCATGAGATCCGTACACCGTTAAATAGTATTATTGGGTTTTCTGAATTAATCCTAAAAACAAAAGTAGACGATACCCAACAGCAATATATGTCTGCAGTGTATCATTCTGCCACTTCTTTATTGGAAATCATCAATTCAATACTTGATTTTTCAAAAATAGAATCCAATAAGTTAGAAATAGAAACTAAAAAAACAGACATTTTTGAATTAGGTGCTTCTGCAATTGATGCCATAAGCTTTCAGGCTTCTAAAAAAAGTTTAGAAGTACTTTTAAATATAGAATTAGATATACCCGGAATAATCTATTCAGATGAAGTTAGGATAAAGCAGGTTCTTATTAATTTATTATCCAATGCTGTGAAGTTTACCCAAAAAGGTGAAATAGAACTTAAAATTGAAATTGTTTCCAGGCTTACTAAGGACAAAGTTATACTACGCTTTTCCGTCAGGGATACAGGAATAGGAATAAACCTTGATAATCAGAGTAAGATCTTTGAAGCATTTACACAGGAAGATACATCCATCACCAGGAAATTTGGAGGAACCGGGCTAGGCCTTACTATTTCCAAAAAATTACTTTCCTTAATGGGGAGTGATTTGAAACTGGAAAGTATACCTGAAGCGGGGAGTGTATTTTATTTTGATCTTACTGTTAAAGCTGAAGATGGAGAGAAGATGAACGGTAGCCGCAGCATCAATTACAAGAACATTTTAATAGTAGATGATAATAGTAACAACCGCAGGATCTTAAAAGACATGCTTAAGATAAAGCATATAGATGCTGATGAAGCGGAAAATGGAGTAGTGGCACTGGCAAAATTAAAGATTGGGAAAAAGTATGACCTTATTTTAATGGATTATCAAATGCCAGAGTTGGATGGACTTGAAACCATTAAAAGCATTCGCAATGAACTGGGATTAGGTCCCGGTATACTACCCATTATATTATTGCATAGTTCTGCAGAAGATGATGAAATAATAAGAAAATCAACAGCATTAGGTGTTTTTCAAAGAATCATTAAACCAATTAAATTAAATCAGCTTTTTGATGAACTATCCAGTGACTCAAATCAGAATCAGTCAGAAAATGTAAATACAAAGCCTATAGAAAATAATGCTTCTAAAGAAGCATTAAATGAATATCCATATAAGGTGTTAATAGTGGATGATAATAATTTCAATATTATGCTTATTGAGACCATTATAGGTAATATCCTCCCCAACGCAAATATAACCATCGCTGTAGATGGTAAGGAGGCGGTAGATTATTACAAGTCAGCGTCCCCGGATATTATATTTATGGATATTCAAATGCCGGTAATGAATGGATATGAAGCAACCAGGCAAATAAGAAACTTGAATTCAGGGAAAAGAATTCCCATCATAGCTTTAACTGCAGCTACACTTAATAATGAAAGGGATAAATGTATAGAAGCGGGTATGGATGATTATGTTTCCAAACCATTTGTTACGGAAGATATTTTGAAGATAACGGAGAAATATTTAAAGTAAATCAGATAGGCTGTTACATTTTTCCGGTATCAACATCTTTAATAAAACTAATTACGCCCGACATAAAAATTTGTTGATCGTCCCACATGGATAAATGGCTGCCATTAGGGCAATAGAGATAACGGCCTTTTTGCACTAATTTACTTTGTGCTTCCATAGCATTAGGATCCATTGTATCAAATTTAGCCCCCACCATTAATGTAGGTACTGTTATTTCTTTCAAACGATCTTTAATATTCCAGTTTGCCAAACGGCCACTGATGCCAAATTCACTTGGCCCCTGCATCATGGTATAAATTTCAGCATTCACATGTTTCATGGCACGGTTAAAAGCATCCGGCCATTCCTTTAAACGGCAAAGGTGTTCGTGATAGAAATTAGGGATCAATAATTCCATATAGCGTGGATTATCAAAATCTTTTTTTGCTTCCAATGCTCTTATTTCTGCAAGCACTTCCGGCTTCATTTGTTTAGCCAAGACTTCATCGGCATACTTACCATATTCAGGTGCACTGGCCACCATATTGGCCACCAATAAACCCTTAATATTTTTCTGGTATTTTAAGGCATATTCCATTGCCAGGATACCACCCCATGAATTACCCAATACATAGAAATCAGAACTATCTGCACCAATCGCCTGACGAACCTGTTCTACTTCTTCTACAAAACGTGCAGTAGTCCAGAGGCTACTATCTTTTGGCTGGTCACTATAGTAAGAACCCAGCTGATCATATTCATAGAATTCAAAACCTTCCCTTTGAAAAAAAGTTTCAAAACATTCCATGTACTCATGGGTCATGGCAGGCCCTCCATGCAATAACAGCACTTTTATTTTTGGATTATTACCAAAGCGTTTTGTCCATACTTTAAAATCACCCACCGGTGTTTTTATGGGAATCATTTTTACACCTGCTGATTCAATGGAATCACCGTACCTGAAATATTCTCCAAGGGTAGTTGATGCTGTTTTTTGTTTACAGGATATGGTTAAGCAGGCAGCTAAAAGGATGAGTAGTAAACGCATGGCTTTTGGTGTTTTAAAGTGATGCTATAATTGAGTAAAGTTAAAGTTATTCTTTTTTTTTGGAAAATTCTCCTCATCTTAATGTTCCCTGAAAAGCAATCAAATCGGCATTTCAATTATGAATATAATTTTATTTGGTAATTCATGAGATGCTGGTTACATTTATATAGTAGTCCCCCTCTTATTTGGCTCATTATAGTTTAACCTTGTTTAATTACCAGTGGCATTGTATTAATGTGACTGAGAGCAATTAATGCGGAAAAATATTTCTTAATTCTAGTAGCTATAAAAATTGTAATGGCATAAACATAAATATGGAAATTACAATTTTAAGTCTTTTAATATTCTTGAAAATCATTGCCTATTCCAAAACAGATTGAAAAAAGGCATATTTCAATAATTAAAGAAAAAAAGAGTGAAATATTTATACTATAAATTATATAAAAGTATATGTCAAATTAAATCTAACGATTCGCCTGCATTTACAGCTATGTGTTTGATTAGTGTTTTTCAGTTTATGAATTTTGCATTAGTTGCTATTTTAATAATGCATATAAATAAAATTCATTTATACGGAACTTCTTATAATGCAAGAATAATAGGAGTGTCTTTTGGGTTGATAATTTTTTGTTTAAATTATTTTTTATTATTAAGAAAACATTCTGCAATATGTAAAAAATATTCGAAGGAAAGTAAAAAGGCAAGTAAGAATGGATATGTGATACTATTTATGTATGTAGCCGGTACATTAATTTCATTATTTACTTTGGGGCCACTATTAAATTGATGAAATGTCCTAAATTTTTTATGCTTATAAAAATATAAATGTTGTATCAAATAATCAAGGTTAACCGGAAAATCTGATGTAATTAAAAATAGGAAGTATTATTTGGTTGTTAATAAATGCATACAAGTTTTGAGAAACTGCAATAGTTAATAAATGATTAAGTAAATTAGTTTTATCTCATGAAAAAAAAGTGTATTTAATCTGTATTTTTTCTCTTGCTTTATTTTTCTCTTGTACCCCTACTCAAATGCGAAAAAATGATTTCAAAATTTCTTTCACTGAGATACAAAAAAATGAACAGCTAAAAGAATTTCATAATATTTTAATTGTGGGCCGAGGATATAATGCGCAAAGACTAATTTTTGATGCAATTTCTGAACCTCTTTTAAAAAAAGTTGAAAAACATTACATTTCTGCGGAATCAATTTTTATCAAAGAAGAAGAAGACGAAACAATAAGCTTTACTGAAAAACTAAAAAACCAAACATTAAATAAGCCTTATGAAGCCGTGCTTCTTATATCTGCTGATCAAACAAATGTGAATATAATTAATGATAATGTTATGATTTCTACTGAAGGAAATCCTTATAAAGGAATAATATCCAGTTCAAACACCAGAGCAACATCAAAAATAGTTTTTAGTTGGTACGATATAAAGAATATGAAGGTAGAGATATGGCTGGCAAAAATGTTCATTGATTTAGATGTCTCAAATAACAATTCTTATAATCGTATTGCTGATAAGCTCATTCAAAGCTTTATTAATAACCATTTGTGTAAATAAAAAAAGAAGTATTGCTGTTTTTTTGAATTTTGACACCAAGGATGACACTAAAACAACAAAAAACCGCTATAACTGAACGTTAAAGCGGTTTATCTGTGATCCCGTTGGGATTCGAACCCAAGACCCCAACATTAAAAGTGTTGTGCTCTACCAGCTGAGCTACGAGATCTAACCCGTTTTTTGGGAGTGCAAAAATAGGGGAATTCAAATTCCTGCCAAACTTTTATTTGTTTTTTCTTAAATTATTTTTCTCCATGATTATTCAGGGCAAATCAAACTACTACTTGTATTTTTGTTTTACAAAGAAAAGATATGTCTCAGTTCATTAATAAAACAGTAGTAATAACAGGTGGTTCAGAAGGTATTGGCAGGGCATTGGTAGAAGAGTTTTTAAGCAGGGGAGCCAGAGTTGCTACCTGTGGCAGGAATTATGATAAATTATATGACCTGCAATCTCACCAGGCAGGAAAGCCTTTATTCATTCATACAGCAGATGTAAGTAAGGAAATAGATTGTAAGAATTTTATAGAGCAGGTTATTAAACAATTCGGTTCCATTGATATTCTGATTAATAATGCAGGATTGTCTATGCGTTCTCATTTTATTGATGTGGACCTTAGCACCATGCGCCGTTTAATGGATGTTAATTTTGGCGGTACTATGAACACCACCAAGTATGCATTGCCTTATATCCTGAAGAACAAGGGCAGTATAGTAGCTGTTTCTTCCATAGCTGGCTATAGAGGCCTTCCGGGAAGGGCAGGGTATTCTGCTTCCAAATTTGCTGTAAATGGCTTTATGGAGGCTTTAAGGACCGAATTACTGGATACAGGTGTTAATGTGCTATGGGTTTGTCCGGGATTTACGGCATCCAATATTCGTAATGTTGCCCTGAACAAAGATGGTAAACCACAGGGAGAAAGCCCGCTGGAAGAAAAGAAACTGATGCCAGCTTCTGTTTGTGCCAATTATATCATCCGGGCTATTGAAAAAAGAAAACGTACCATCGTTTTAACAGCCAATGGTAAAGAAACCGTTTTTCTTAATAAATTTTTCCCTTCACTGACCGACAGGATCGTTAAAATGTTTTTCTATAAGAAAGGGGAGCTGGTGAAATAACCTGCCTGTTTACGCGTTATTGCCAGGGATGCCTGTAGTTTCATTAACTTCTGATATAGGCCAGCAGGACTACCTGATTGGTGCTATTAAAGGACAATTACTTTCTGTTAATTTGTCACTTAATATTGTTGATATTACCCATTACCTATCTTCCACCAATTATCCCCAGGCAGCATATATCTGTAAAAGTGCTTTTATCCATTTCCCTAAAGACAGTCTGCATATTATTTTGCTGAATGTTTTTGAAAACAATGCCCGCAGGATGTTGTTATGCCAACTAAACGATCAGTTTATAGTGGCCCCGGATAATGGAATGCTAACAATGATAGCTGCAGTAAAACCGGATAAGGTAGTTGAAATTGATACCAGTAAGGACCATACACTGCTGGAGATTACAAAAACCATTGCAGCCATACTGCCAAAATTGCAAAAAACAGAGGGAATGGTATCTGTTGGCAGAAATGCACTTCAGATTGTGGAAAAGTATCCTCTAAGGCCAACTATCGGGGCAAACTGGATGGAGGGGCAGATTTTATTTATAGATCATTTTGAAAATGTAATTATCAATATTTCCAGGGAAGAATTTGAAGAACATAGAAAGGGCAGAAGCTTTAAACTGGTTTTTAAAAGAAATGAAGTAATTGACACCATTCATGATAATTATGCATCGGTGCAGGAAAGTGAGAAACTGGCATTTTTTAATTCAGCCGGTTACCTGGAAATTGCCATCAATAAAGGGAATATGGCCGGATTATTTGGGTTACAGGGTTTTAATGAGCGGGTAAATGCTCATAATCCCATGGTTCCGAATAAATGGTTTTATCAGACAGTCAGGGTGTTTTTTGAATAGTAAAAAAGGGTTTTTTAGTCCAGAATTACCGAAGTTCGTAACATCTACTTTTTTCCGTTTCCTTTTTTGCAAGTATTTTCGCAACCTCGTATTATTAACAATCTAAAAATCGTACATCAATATGTCTTACGATCTAGTAGTAGTAGGTAGTGGCCCGGGTGGTTATCCCGCTGCAATCAGAGCTTCACAGCTTGGGTTTAAAGTAGCAATCATTGAAAAGGAAAGTCTGGGTGGTATCTGCCTTAACTGGGGTTGTATTCCCACCAAAGCTTTGTTGAAAAGTGCCCAGGTTTACGAATATGCAAAACACAGTGTGAGCTATGGTATTAATGTGGCAGGTGTACAGGCAGATTTTGGTGCAGTAATCAAACGCAGCCGCGGAGTAGCAGATAAAATGAGCAAGGGTGTGCAGTTCCTGATGAAGAAGAATAAGATTGATGTGATTATGGGTTATGGGAAAGTGAAAGGAAAAGGACAGGTGGAAGTTACGGCAGCTGATGGTACCAAACAGATCGTAGCTTCTAAATATATTGTACTGGCAACAGGTGGCCGTGCCCGCCAGTTACCCAATTTACCCATAGATGGTAAAAAAATTATAGGCTACCGGGAAGCCATGGTATTGCCACAGCAGCCTAAAAGTATGATTATTGTAGGCAGTGGTGCTATTGGGGTTGAATTTGCTTATGTATACAACAGTCTGGGTACCAAAGTAACTATTGTAGAATTTTTACCAAGGGTGGTGCCTGTGGAAGATGAAGATATTTCCAAAGAACTGGAAAAACAATATAAAAGGCAGGGTATTGAAATATTAACCAATTCCTCTGTGGAAAGTGTGGATACCACTTCCGGTGCAGGTGTAAAAGCACTGGTAAAAAAACAGGATGGCAGTACCCTTACCCTGGAAGCAGATATCGTTTTAAGTGCTGTAGGGGTGGTGGCCAATATTGAAAATATAGGGTTAGAAGAATCTGGAATTAAGGCTGATAGGGGCAAGATTATTGTTGACAAATACCAGCAGACTTCTGTTCCAACCATTTATGCTATTGGGGATTGTACTCCAGGTCAGGCATTGGCACATGTGGCTGCTAAAGAAGGGATCAATGCAGCGGAGCATATGGCGTATATGGAAAAGAAACATCATCATTTGCCGGAAGCAATAGATTATAACAATATACCGGGCTGTACCTACTGTACGCCTGAAATATCCAGCGTGGGCTATACAGAGAAAGCTGCAAGGGAAGCCGGATATGAGATTAAAGTAGGTAAATTTCCTTTTATGGCCAGCGGTAAAGCCAGTGCTGCCGGTGCAACTGAAGGTTTTGTAAAGGTAATTTTCGATGCTAAATATGGTGAATTCCTGGGATGTCATATGATTGGTTCCAATGTAACTGAAATCATTGCAGAAGCAGTAGTTGCCCGTAAACTGGAAACTACGGCACATGAAATACTGAATGCCATTCATCCGCACCCAACCATGAGTGAGGGGTTAAAAGAAGCTACCGCAGCAGCTTATGGTGAAGCAATAGATATTTAATCGTACTTTTATATAGCTTTAAAGGATTACGGGGAAACCTGTGGTCCTTTTTTTTGTATTTTCATTGTCCTATCAACTTATTATGAAAATCAACAGCCTCCTTTTAATTTGTTTCTCTGTTATCAGCTTTCAGCTAATAGGACAGGATTCCAAAATCCGGAAAACCCCACCAGCTAACACTTATTTTCCACCAGCAGACCACTGGGAACACCGGTCAGCCATAGCAATGGGTATCGACAGTGTCCATCTGCAGGAAGCCATACAGTTTGCTATTACCAATGAAGCTAAAATGCCCCGCAGCCAGGATCTGGCGCAAGCCATGTCTTTTGGTAAAGAGCCTTTCAGTGATCCGGTTGGCCCACTGGCAGACAGGGGAGAACCTTCGGGGATCATTATTTATCACGGATATATTGTGGCAGAATGGGGAGAACCTTTGCGGGTGGATATGACCAACAGTGTAACGAAGAGTTTGCTCTCTGCAGTGGTGGGATTGGCAGTGGACCGCGGTTTGATTGCATCCATCCATGATTCGGTATATAAAGCGATGCCACCAATAGAAGTCTATGATCCGGCAAATATTAACCGTTCAGCCGAACATTTTGGCCAGCCAAATTTTATTTATCCATTTAATACCCCACATAACAGGACGATTACCTGGGATCATTTACTGCGGCAGACCAGCGACTGGGAAGGTACTTTATGGGGCAAGCCAGATTGGGCAGACCGGCCTTCAGATAAACAAAACGAATGGCTGACCCGTAAACGCAATGAACCGGGCAGTACGTGGAAATACAATGATACCCGCGTAAATGCTCTGGCATTGGCCGCTACCTGTATCTGGCACCAACCCCTGCCACAGGTATTAAGAGATAATATAATGAACCCGATAGGGGCTTCCAATACATGGTTATGGACAGGCTACCGGAATGCCTGGATAGTGCTGGATGGTAAACTGATACAATCAGTGAGTGGGGGCGGTCATTTTGGGGGCGGATTGTTTATCAATGCCTATGATATGGCCCGTTTTGGATTACTCACACTGCATCAGGGTAACTGGGCAGGGAAACAGCTGATCTCTGCTGAATGGATTCGCAGATCCCGTACGCCTACCCCTGCTAATCCGGATTATGGGTTTATGAACTACTTTTTAAATACCGGAAAGAAAATGCTGCCTTCTGCACCGGAAAATGCCTATGCCCATATTGGTAACGGCACCAATATGATTTATGTGGATGAACAAAATGATATTGTAGCTGTTGTCAGGTGGATTGAAAACAGTCAGATGGATGGTTTTGTAAAACGCCTGCTGGCAGCCATACATTAAACTTTTTGTCACTTTTTCATAAAGTCTTTTTTATGAAAAGAATTAGTTTTTTACTGTTTATTAAAGGGTAAGTGTAGTACTGGTTCCCCATTTAATGGGATGTGCTGTATTGGATGGTTCTGTATTCCATAAGCATTCACGCACTGTCATAGTTTTGGTAATGGTATCAATACTGAATACAATAAAGGAGAGTTTGGTCTCATCTTTAGAGGAATATTTTCCTTTCATTGGAGAATCTGCACGGAAACAGGGCAGGTGAATGGTATGGTCCGGCCCCTGCCATTCATAAAACTGGTTATAATTATTATGACCATGGAAATAGGCTTTGATATTGGGATGTTTGGTAATAAATGCAGCCAGTGCATTTTGTTCCAGTATAGCTTTATCTTCTACTGAATGTCCGTCTTTAAAGGTTTCGTTGACCAGGTTTTCAAACTTATCTTTATCATTGATGGAATGATCTCCGTTAGGGTTAACAAAAAAGCGGGCTTCCACATCCGGAACAGAATGGGTAAATAAAAAAACAGGTGTGGAATCAGCAACAGTCAGCAGGTCTTTTTCCATCCATACCCTTTCAGAAGAATCGGGCCAGGCATCTGCAAATACCAGGTGTATTCCCCCTGTATTTACACTGTAATGAATTTTATCCTTCTGGTAATCAAATTCAGCAGCTGTTTTAGGGATGGAAGGTTGCTGCATCAGGTTATATAATTGTATCATCGGCCCCTTATCTATTAAAGGATTCATAGGCCGGTGAAATCCAACAGTATTACTGATATCATGGTTGCCGGGTGTTAGCAGCAGTTTGGTGTTATTTCCCTGTTGATCTTTTAAGTGTACACTTGTTTTAAAGATTGCTTCAAATTGTTGCCAGGAAACTGAAGCGGACTGTATTCCTTTTTCCTGTCGGTTACAAAAATCTCCGGTAATAATCAACGCTTCTATTGCTCCTATTTTGGCACCTGCACCAATGCCCTGATCTACAGGCAGAGAAAGGGCCGGAACTCTATTCATGGCATCTACCATTGCAGCATTAACTTTTAAAGCACTTACATTACTATCGCCCCTGAAGCTTTCTTTAAAAAGGCCAAAATGAACATCAGAGGTGAAAATAAAATGCAGGATATTATTTTGGGCTCCGGCATTTAAAAAAATGATGAATGCTGTAAATACCAGGAATATCTTTTTCATAGTTTAAAATTAAAAATTAGCAATAGGAATCAATAAAATATTATTCAACCGGATCAGCAGGGCTAACCGCATTTCTGTTTGCTTTAACTGTCAGTTTCAGCATTACCGGATATTTATTGGAAAACTGAAATAAACTATTGAGTAAAGCAGCTGATGCTGAAGTATTGATTTGCGGGCTGCTGCTGTTAATGTCCACCCCTGTTCTGTTGCCATCATTGCCAATAGTCTGATAAGATCCGGGCACATAGCTTATATAATTGGTTCCGTTTACTATCCATGGAGAAATGAATATATGGTCAAACCATGATTTTGCACCGCCACCTGTTCCACAGGCATTAGGTATGGTAGCTGATTGTCTGGTAGAAGTAGTGAGATAAGGGGCCACAGTATAAGGTGTAATATCCCAATTACCCGGGTATTGAAGTATATAATCGGGGTTATAGGGTGGGTCACTCATCCTGGTTTGGGCATTGCTGCTGTCTGTAACAGACTGGTAACCTGCTTCAAAACTACTGGCTGTATTAAAATCTCCCATGATTAAAAGGTTGGGAAAATAAGAAAATTTAGCCCTCAGGCTGTTCATTTCAGTAGTAACCTGCTGGTCGCGCGTGGCACTGGAAGAACCCGACTGGGTATGATTGACCAGCACAAATAAAAATGTGGTATCGTGGGTGATAGAGAGGTTAATATCGTTGTAAAAGAGTTTGTACAGGTCAAAATCAGTAATATATGTTTCCAAAGTTTCTGTTTTTACATAAGTCAGTTTTTGCTGATTGTAAAAAAGAACAGACATATCTGATCCAAAGCTTTTGTTTGTGGGTGTGGCATAAGCATATAAGCTATTTAAACCCGGGAAAGCGGCATTTAAAACATTAAAGAGTATTTCATCTGCCAGGTTGCCTGACGCACCGGGAGCAGGATTAAAAGCAGACATTTTTTCACAACTTAACAGGTCAGGTTGTGTATTTTGAATAATAGATTTAAAATAGGTATCCAATAAAGCTGTAGTACTCTGGCAAGCATCCCCATAATTTAAAATATTATAAGCCATCACTTTTAAAGTATCTGTTTTTTGAACGGTACCAGTTAGAGGCAGGGTATCTGTCTTATTGTTTGTTGCTGTATTTTTTGAAGACCCATTTTTAGCACAGCCAGTTATAAACAAAAAGGCAACCAGACAGCATATTACACAGATTTTAGTCATATTATCCATTCAATTCAAAGTTTGTAAATGATTCATATTCTCTTATTCATAAAAAAAACACCGGAAGTGATTAGCTTCCGATGTTTTATATATTCAAATGCAAAACATATTAATGCTGGTTACCCTTACCATTGGTCTGGTAACAACCTAAATCCGCTCCCGGAGGGGTTACTTCCGTTGCACCATAAGTAGGATCTATTGGAACCACTACCAGCGGCTGAATGCCGGTATAACCTTTTCCTATTAAAGGAGAATTAGGTTGTAAGTGGAAATTGTAAGAACCAATAGAAGATACGGACCAGGGAGATAATGGGCTTGGTAATGGATAATTTACAAACAGAGGATTAAACTTTTGAACTGCATTGGTACCATCATAAGCGGCAGTGGAACCATTATATTGTGCTGAAACCGGGCTGCTGTAATTGAAATTGGCAGGCAGGTAAGAGGATGGTAATGGAATATCTGTTGGTTGAGGTTTTTCACAAACCGGACCGAAAGTAAAGAACTGCTGCGCAATACTTACAGAATCAGCCCATTGGTAGTTATAACCATAGCTTAAATGAACAGTATCTGCCACCGGGTTATTCACCACGCGGTAACCTACACGGCAATTCACTGCTACATTATTATAAAAAGCACCTTCTGCACCCTGTTCAAAATCTATAGCACCACCTCTTTGTCCGGGTATAATCTGTATACCACCATTAACGAATGTACTGTTATACATTACGATATTGGTCTGCGGAGCACCGGTTGGTTGCCCTTTGTTGGAAGCTTTTTGTCCGTTATAAGCAGTACCTATAAAGAAGTTATAAGCCATTGTACCCACAGTTCCACCTTTTACATTTACAATATCACCACCTGTTCCACCACATTTTTCAAAGGTATTACGGAATACATGGATCTTACCCTGGGATACACGGATACAATCATCCGTACCGCCATATAACCAGCTATCTTCCAGAATAAAATAGCCATTAGGGTTCTGGAATAAGATATCGAAAGAAGTAGATGCACTCTGATTAACAGCAGGGCCCGCTACATTTCCATAAGCAGCACCTGCAAAATCAATATGCGTCCATTTCAATATCATCATTTTACAACTGGTATCACCAATAATTCCTTTCCACCAGCCGGTATGGGCTGAATCTTTTGCAAGTGGAATACCCGGTGTATTATTTTTGGTAAGGCCTGGAACGGTAAAGACGTTTGGTTTAGCCTGCGTACCCAGACTGATTAAAGATCCACGTACAATGATACCGGAACTGTTGGTTACATTGATAGTAACACCCGGCTGGATGATTAAAGTATCACCCCGGTTGATGTATACATCACAACCTATGGTATAGGTTTTACCGGAGAGCATTACCCCTTTAATAGAACCACAAAGGGGGGCTGCATCACTTACTGTTGAGCCTGCAGGTAAAACATACTGGTAGATATTAGCATCATCTTCTGACAACTTCTTGCATCCCGAAAAGATGGAAACGGCAAGCAAAAGTAGTATTGGAATAAATATTTTTTTCATAATGAATGATTGTATTAATGAGTATTAAAATTTATACCTGAAACCTCCCAGGAAGCTGATCATGTAAATGTCTTTCTGAACAATGGTGTTTTTATCATCAGATTGGAATGGAATTTTATATCCACCGGAATACTGCTGATTTACCAGGGAAGGAGCGGCTTTAATATACAATTTAGAAGGTGTATTGGTCAGGTTATTCACTTTCGCATAGAAAGAGAAGTTACGGGACAATTTCTTTTCCAGGGATAAATCCAGCTGTGATAAAGGTTTTTGCCAGGTATCCAGATTATAGTATTGAGAAACCTGTGCTATTCTATCACCTGTATAAGAGAAGGCTAATTGAATTTCCAAACCAATTTTTGGGTTCTTATACAATAAAGACAAATTGCCTACATTGTTTGCCTGTCCCTGTAAAGGCCTGGATTGAGATACACTGTCTGTCCTTACACCAACACCTGTTACATAATGGTACAATAATTTGGTAGTGGTAACCTGAGAATGAGTGTAGGTATAATTGGCAGATACACCGAACATGCCGAAATATTTGGTAAATACTGCTTCAAAACCATAATTGGTTGCCTGGTTTACATTTCCCGGCTGGATGAATAAAGCACTGGGTCCGCCATTTCTGGTAATGAAATATTCTATCGGATTTTGTAATTGTTTATAGAAAGTACCTAACAATAACTGGTCTGCATGACCGGGAAATAATTCATACCTTAAATCCAGGTTATCTGCACGTACATGTTTCAGGTAAGGGTTGCCTATTTCTGTAAACTGTTCACCGGGAACATTGTACGGAACGATCTCACCAAAGCCCGGGCGACTGATAGATTTGAAATAAGAGAAACGGATATTCTGATTAGATGCCAGTAAATACTTTAAATGCAGGCTTGGTAATACATCCACATAATTGATGGTACCGCTTTTAGCATTAAAGGTAGAAGGCATAACAGTAGTATAATCCTGTTGTGTATTTTCTGCACGTACACCACCCAAAACCTGTAATGATCGGGTAAGCATGAATTTAGTTTGAATATATGCGGAGGCTATATCTTCATGTGCAGTATAAGAATTTGCATTTACCGCTGTTACGTTACCGGTAGCATTGGCAGCCGGACTAAAGCCCAGAGATACCTGGTCGATACTATGAAAAGGCTGAGCAGTGGTATTGATTGAAGGCAGATTGTATTCATTATAATAGTTATTCCTGGTTTTCCCCCTGTATAAGCCACCTCCTTCAAATTCAACTGCAGTGTTAAAGATGGTAGGTGTATATGTCAGATTTAAATAACCAGCCCAGTCTTTATCACTGTTATGCTGCCAGGTACGGTTCATTTTAGTGCCATAGGTAGTAGAATCCACCTGTGTAACCACGCCATTGGAAGAGATAACATTAGCATTGAAATTATAAGTAGCCATATCCGGAACCTGACTTTTTGCAGAGGAGTACACTGCACTCCAGTTTAATTTTACCAGATTACTCAGCTGATGGTCGCCCTGCAAAGTAGCATTGTAAATATCCTGAATCTGCCACCTGCTGCGGAAACTAACATCAACTGATTTACTGTTGGCAGAAGAATTGGTACCCACTGTGGTATCCGGTGTATACCTGGTCTGGTATTCATTCTGGTGAACAAACAGGTTAAACAATGATATTTTATTTTTTCTATTGAATATATAGTCGATCTTATTCTGCAAACCAATACGGTTGGTTTGAGTAGAATATTGTCTTTCATAAGCATCTGTAAATGCCGGTGTATTGCCGGTAGGGATATAACCTGGCTGTGCATCCTGCACCAGGCGCTGCGAATTGGATCCTCTGAAAAATTCCTGATAAGAGGCAGATACAATCACCCCTAATTTTTTATTCAGGAAACGGTCGCCAATGGTCATGCCAATTGTTCCGTTAACCGGGTTACTTTTATTATAGAAATGAAGGTTATTTAAAGGGAAATTTGCAGTAGTTGCAGCATAACTGTTACCATTGATCTCAGCAGGTGATTGTTTATTAATCGTACCATGATAAAAAGAGCTGAATGACCTGTTGGAGAACAATTCAGAATAACCTGCAGAAGCATTACCGGATAAAATGAAATGATCCGGTGCACTTTTCATGACCAGGTTCATAGAACCGCCAATAGCATCGCCTTCCATATTGGGAGTAAGGGCTTTGATCACTTCCAGCCTTTCCAGCATTTCTGAAGGGAATACATCCATCGGTACAAAACGGTATTTATCATCCGGACTAGGTATTTTAATCCCGTTTACCAATGTATTATTATAGCGTTGTTCCATACCCCTGATGATGGCATAACGGCCTTCCCCATTGTTATCGCGCTGTATGGTTACACCGCTTACACGCTGTAAGGCATTGGCTACTGTAACATCCGGAAGCAGCTGAATGGTTTTTTCTGACAAAACATTCTGAACTATATCGGCATTCTTTTCAATGTTTCTGGCAGCAAAATCTGAATGTTTATCAGTATACCCTGAAACCACCACTTCTTTTAAATCATTGGTAGCAGGAGCCAATTGTAAATCTGCAACAGTAGTAGTTCCTGATTCAGAAACTTTAATGTCTTCAGCTTTTGCATTTTTATAGCCAACTAATTTAATTTCCAGAATGTATTTACCTGGTTTTACATTTTTAAATGTATAGCTACCATCCAGATTTACAAAAGTTGCCAATTTTGTGTTTTTGATCACTACACTTGCTCCAGCTAGTGGTTCGCCTGTTTTCGCATCAAATACTTTTCCCCTGATATTCTGGGAAAAAGAAATAGCAGCAAATCCAGTAAAAAGGAAGGACAATAGAATTGTCCGGATTGCGTTGATTCTCATCGGTTGCATAATGGTTTCTTTGAAAAAATTTTGCAAATGTTTCCACTTATGCTGCTTAAATGCTAGTATAAAATGATTGTTATCAATTAGATAAGAATTACTTATCAATTAGTTAAAGATTAAGTAACAATTAATTAATGTTTGTACATTAATAATTGACAGTCCGCAGCAAAGCATTATTTACCAGCAATCAGGATCAGGTTTTCCTGCCTTCCATTAATATACCTGAAACCATTTTTTTCAAAGAATCCATCTTCTTCCAGCATCATGCGTATTTGTTTATGCCATTCTTTTATTTCAGTTGCGGCATTTAATTCTATAGAATAACAGGTATTGTAATGCATGGGGAAGTCGCCACTGCCCGGCACACCACCCTGCATATCCCATAAACCAATGGTAGGACCTGCTGCATGCCCGTGATAACCGATAGGATGGGTATAGATAGTAGCAATGATATTTTCTTTTCCTGCTTCAGCCAGTGCATCTTTTAAAATCTGGTTTCCTGTTTTATGCAGGGCAAACTGAGCAGTGAGTATATCCTGTAAGCGATTGGCTGTGGCCATGGCTTTTATCAGATAGGAGGGTGCTTCCTTTTCTCCCTCCTTTAATACGTAGGCATGTTCCTGTATATCTGTATTTAACCGCAGGTAAGTAATGCCAAAATCAACATGCAGTAAATCTCCGGGCAGGATGATATTTTCCTTTTCCTGGTTGGTAAAAGCCTTTAAATGATCAAAAACAGCGGAATCATTTCTTTGAATTTCTACAGAGGGATGAAACCAGGTAGTTAAACCCAGGTCATTCACTTTTTGCCTGAACCACCAAACAAGGTCATCCGCAGTTGTTTTACCTGGAATAATTACCTTATTACTAAATCCTTCCTGTATGATAGCGTGGGTCATGCTGATCAGTTTTGGATACAGTTCCATTTCTTTGGGAGTCCTGGTTTCCAGCCATGCTACTGCCAGTGGTTCTGCAGAAATGATTCTACTTTTATAATCAGCCGGAACAGCAGCCATCAGCAGGCGATAGTCGGTATAGTCCAATCCATCCGCATGTGCAAAATTTCCGGATACATTAATGGCTATATTTTTTGGCTGCAATGTTTTAATAAGGTTAGAGAGGGCATCCCATTGCTCCGGAAATTTTTTCATATCCCAGGCTGCACTGATTTCATCTCCCACATTATATCTTGCAATGGCTAACTTTTTAAATATTTTTTCCTTTGGATTATTATAGAATACCAGGATGGTTCTTCTCCGGACTGATAACCAGGTGGCGGGCAGCATGGTTTTTAATGCCGGGTCTTCATTGTATTCGCGGCTAACCAGCACCCACATTTCTATTCCCTTTTCCTGCATCAGTTCGGGAAGTAAATGATTCAGGCGGTCTGCCAGTATTTCATCAATTTTTGCTGCATGTTCTCTTAAAGGTAAAACCTGTGCCTCAGTACTTACTACCAAGGAAATGGCAAGAATCAAAAATAGTTTTCTCATAAAAATAATTAGTGCTTTAAAGATAATGGTTTAAAGTATTCACCTAACTTACTGATAACGATTAGATTTTGTAATAATTAGGGTTATAAAAATCTTAAATCGAAAGTTGCTGGTAAGGTTTATTTGTATTGAATGGGAAAAAACAGCCATCTTTATAAAAAATTAAAGCATCTTTTGCAGATGCATCACTTTTGATTAAAAAATTGATATGAAACTTTTTGTTGCAGGACTACCGGGCGAAATTGATGATGTAGATTTAAAAGAAATGTTTGAATTATACGGGGAAGTGAAATATGCACAGGTGATTATTGACAGGCAAACAGGAAAAAGTAAATGCTTTGGATTTGTAGATATGTTAAATAAAGAAGAAGCTAAGGAAGCTATGGGGCTTTTAGACGGTGTATCTATATTCGGGAAAAAGATTGCTGTTAAACCTGCTGAAGAACAACCTCCGCATGGCAATCAAATGGGGCCAAGGGGCAGATCATTCCGTTAATACATTTTAGAGATGGATTTTTAAAATTTACACGTCAGACCAAATACAATCCCATAATCAGATTTTGCAGTACCATCTATTGGTGATTTACTGTCATAGTTATTATACAGGTTGGTATTCAGATAAAAATCACCGATTATTTCCCAGTTTACATTGATACTTCCATCATAGCGATAGCGGTTTGCCTGGCTTAAACTGTAATAAATACTTTGCGTGGTGGAAAACTGGATATTGGGTTTCTTGTATTTGAAAAAATCCAGTTTAAAAGTTAAGGGTATTTCCAGTAATACCCCTGTAGTCTGGTCTTCTGTGGATTTTTCTTCATTGAAGGATAAACCGGTTTGCATATAAGCTTTCAGGTGGTTCCTGATCAGGAATTTATTACCGATACCCGCTAATTCCTGAAACCTTCGGGCAATGCCCAGCTCTATATTTCGCTGATAACTGATAATCCCGTTAAAATACCAGGTATTGGAAAAGAAATAACTGCCATTAAATTGCATGGTTTCCCGGTCTCTTGAATACTGGGAATTTATAAAACTACCAATCATTGAAGCATTAAATTCCGATTCAAATTCCCGGGTATTGTATTTTACCAATGCACTTCCGTTTAACTGACCGGCTCCGCTGGACCTTGTAAACGTAAACCCACCACTTACATTTCCTTCCAGCTGATTGATAAAGCCCGTTTTAAAAGTATTGATCAGGAATATATTCCGGATTAATATTTTTTCTTTCTGGCTTCCGGTTATAAAATAGATAGTGCCTGTTTCATTGCAGGAATCAATATTGCCAAAATACAGTTTTTTATCGGTGGTTTCCAGTCTGATATTGTTGGTATGGGCTTTCAGGGTTTTTATTTTGTACATTTTTATGTTCATGATTCCAAAAGCATCAGAATCAAAAGTCAGGATACCCAAATCTGCTTTTTTAATTTCCCCGATCAGTTTTTCCCCGTTATTAAAATAAATGGTATCCAAGTTGCTTTGTGACAAGAGTTTGAATGGCTGTATCCATTGTGCCAGGATCATATAAAAAATAATGCAGTGTTTTTGGAGAAAAGGGTTATGCATGAAATGCTGGTTTAATGAAATTTCTGCAGTTATGTATGAATACTGCAATTAAAATAAAGCATAATTCCATAAATGCAATAAAGATTTCATCAAAATTACTCATATGTAATGATAATATTTTGTGTAAGCTTGTGAAAAAAATATAATTTCAGCGGTTAAAACTGTTTGCGTATTTAAAGCAGAGAAATCGTAATACTTAAAACAGTTGCTATAAACTTAAAACTAATCAGCAATGATAAAAAAAATCTCAGTAGTAATGATTCTTGCAATTGCAATATTTGCCTGTAAACCATCCATGAAAACTACCAGTGCCTGGACAAACCGGCATTACCTTGATTCTGCCCAAACCAGAGGAACGTATAAAACTATTTTTATTGCAGTGATCAGTAATAAACTGGAAGCCAGGGTTGAACTGGAAGGACAATTGGCAGCTGCAGCTGAAGCCCATGGGTATAAAGCCATTAAAAGTCTGGATAAGATACCACAGATTGTTGGACAAAAACCTCCCCGTGAAATCTTTCTGGATATTATCAGGAAATCTGGGGCAGATGCCATATTAACTACAGCAATAGTGGATCAGAAATCTGAAACCAAATATGTTTCGGGCAGTAATTCCCCAACAGTCGGCTTTGGAGTGTATGGTGGCGCCTATCCATCTTATTATGGATCTTATGGAGGATATTATGGCGGGTATGGAGGATTCTATAATTACTATGGGTCTGCCTGGGATTTATATTCAACACCAGGGTATTATACCCAGGACAAAACCTATTACATGGAGTCCAATTTATTTGACATGAAGACTGGAGCTATGATCTGGTCAGTTCATATTAAAGCCAAAAATCCGGAAGACATTGAAAAATCCAGTAAAAAATATACTGAATTAACGGTTAAGCAGTTACAGGATGACGGATTGCTTAAAAAGTAAAAACAAAAAGCCTGTCTTATTCAGACAGACCTTCGGTTTTATAGGAGATTAATACTTTCAATTTAAAGCTGCCATAGAAATGGCAGCCGGTACTTTTTAATCTTTTGTTGACGAAGATTGAATTAATATCTATTTCAATATAGACAGATTATTTTGTTCCTGCAAGTACAGTTTAATTTAATATCCAAAATCGTAACTGTACTGCAGGATTCAATACTTTTTCTTAATTATCATCATCTTCCACTTCAGTTACTTCGTACATGTTTTTTCCGTCTTTCTGGATGGGCTGATAATAGGTTTCACCTACCTGCACATATTTCTGTCCGCCTACAGTAACTTCCTTCCCACCTTCCGGTAAGTTTTCAACAATAGTACCTGCTGTTGGAGGAACTACGGTATAACCTGTTCCGGATTTTTCATAATAAGTACCGCCATAATAATAGTTATTGGTGGTTTGATTTACCACCACGGTCTGCGTTTGTGGCGGCAGGGTGGTAATCGTAGCCCCAACAGGTGCTGGCACAACAGTATAGCCATTACTTGTCTGCATATAATAGACCCCCTGGTCGTAATGGTATTGCTGGTTTTCTATAGAGATAATAATCGCAGTAGTTGCCAGTGCAGCTACAAAAAATCCCCATGGATGCCAAACCGGTCCCCAGTAATAAGGGTGGTAAGGATGGTAATAATAGGGATGGTAACTGTAATACCTGCGTCCTCCATAAACGTAGGGAGGGCGGGTATACGGATGATAGGGATTACGCCTTACCACCGTATTATGGCTGTTATTGATATTTACATTGATATTATTGTTATTGTGGCTGTTATTGATGTTTACGTTTTTATTTCCGGAATTGATATTCTTATTTCCATTGTTATTATTCCTGTTACCGGAATTATTGATATTATTATTTCTGTTGCCGGAATTATTGACTGCAGGTTGCTTGTTTCCGGGTGAAGGCCGGTTGTTATTGTTACTAACACCGGAAGGCCGGTTGGATGCACCACCGCCAGAAGGACGAGCTTGAGCTGCTGGTTGTCTTTGTCCACCCCCACGGTTTTCTCCCCCTTTTTTCCCCTGGGCGGAAAGATCTGCCAAAGGCAACAGCAAGGCAAGGCATAGCAATATCAGCATCTGATGCATTGAAAACTTTATAAAAGCAATATGTTTCATAATTGTATTTTTAATAGTGTTTGCTGAAAGCGGAAGGGTTAAGGTTTAGGTTCAGTTAATTCCCAGATTCTGTGAAATTCAGGGTCCAGGATAATCTCCGTCCTCCGGTTCAATGCTTTTCCTTCTTCAGTGGAATTATCTGCTATCGGGCTGTATTTACTTTTACCAGCTGCTGTCAGTTTTTTAGGATCTACTTTATAAGTCCGGATCATTAACCTTACAATAGTATTAGCCCTTTCCGTACTTAATGACCAGTTGTCTTTAATAGCTCCCTTTCCATGCACTTTTACAGTATCGGCATAGCCTATTACTATTGCTTTAATTCCGGAATATTCATTTAAAACATCTGCCACTACAGAAATAGCCTGTCTGCCTTTTTCATTCAATTTAGTGCTGCCACTGCTAAACATGGACTGGTCCGGCATATTAATATGGATTAATCCGTATTGATAAGTTATATTAAAACCTGCATCGTTCAGGTAAGCTAATGCAGATTCCGCTTTCTGCCTGATGGCTTCCATTGAAGTACCATGCGCTTCCAGGGATTTGTTCAGGTTATCCATCCTTTGTTTGATGGCTTCTTTAACGGTATTACAGGCTTCTGCGTCTTTAGACAATTGCTGATTTTCAGCCTGCAGCTTTTTGATTTGCTGATCGTTTTCTGATAACTTACTGTTCTGGGTAGTTATCTGGGTATTGAGGCTGGCAACTTGTGTGTTCAATGCCACTATTTGCGAATTGGCATTTTGCAGCTTTTTACCCGGGCCACAGGCCACAAGCAGTAATACTGCCATTGCTGATAAGTAGAATGTTTTTTTCATGCTTTAATTATTTGAGCAATGTAATGTAATTATTTTTTCTATCAGGCTATTCAATAGTAAAATAAATCCCCGCTAAAGCGGGGATCCTGTTTTAAGGGTTAATACTTGTTAGGGTATTAAAATGGCATGAAGCAGTTAACATGATAGTATCATGCTGGTACAGTCAGGCCCTGAGAAAGCAGCAGTTTATTAAACCACCGCTAATAAGATGATTGGTTGAGGTTACAGGAAAGAAATGATAAGAATTAAAAAGTACTAAAGGTTAAATGTTTAATCTTTAGTATAACTAAATTAAACTAATTTTCTTAATAGCAATAATTTTTTAGCAATATTTATTTAATTACAGATTATGGCCAGATTAAATCAGGTAAAATGCAAAAAAGTAATATTCTTTTTGTCATTAATTGGGGCATTAACTTATACCGGCTTCGTACCTGGTTCTGACCATGTTCGGGTCAACCCCACCAATTGGTGGGGTTGACCCGAACATGGTCAGAAGGAGCTCAGAAGCTGGTAGGGGATTGGTAGGGTTTTTTTATTAAAAAGTTTCCCCAATATTAAAATAAACGGTCTTCAATTCCCTGCTGATGGCATAATCTACCACAATATTGGTTCTGGAGAATTTATTCAGTTTTAACCGCAATCCGGCTCCTCCGGCCGGGTGCCAGTAAATATAACTATTTGTATGAAATTCAGGAAGAGAAGCGATATTGGTAAACAGAACAAAGCCCAGTAAACCATTTCTGGTAATATCTTTTCTGTATTCTGCTTCAAAATACAATTGTTTATCACTCCGGTAACGGCTTTGATAATAGCCCCTGCCAGACCTTGCATAAGAATCCCAGGCTGTACTGGGTAAATCCAGGTAAGGGGTATAGCCATTAAAAACCATCCAGTAATAAGACCAGAAGGAAAGCATATTCTGTTCTTTGGAAGAAAAAGAGACATATTTTCTGAAATCTATAAATAACTGGTTCCAGTGGCCGGTATTTATAAAAAAAGTGGGGTTGATCCTGAGGCTTGCGGAAGCATACATACCACCAGGCAGTTAAAAAATTGTATTTCCTACAGTAAAAAACAAGGACCAATTTTCTTATGGATATTGGCTTTGGAAAGTTTAATTCCGGTGGTATTTATTTTAATTTACAGGAAGCATTTTAATGTTCCCTAAATGTTTATATCATAGAACTATTTATTATTTTTACACTTTTATTCTATTCATATAGTATACTGAACACATGCTTATTAAACAATCCCTGGTTATCCTTTCTTTACTCATTCTGATGTTTTCAGGTGCTGTACTCATAGAAAACTGCTCACCCAAACAACAAAAGACTGCCAAAGCAGCAGATAGTACCGCTTATGTGGGATCTGCCACTTGTAAAACCTGCCATGCAAAGGAGTATGCAGACTGGCAACTGTCTGACCACCAAAAAGCGATGTCCCTTCCAACTGATTCTGCTGTGCTTGGTAATTTTAATAACAGCAGCTTTACTGCAGATGGTGTGACCAGTCACTTTTTTAAAAAAGACGGTAAATTCTTTATTAATACCCAGGGGCCAGATGGACTGAACCATGATTATCAGGTTAAATATACTTTCGGTTATTTCCCCTTACAGCAATACCTGGTAGATTTTCCGGGGGGAAGAATGCAGGCCACCCGATTAAGTTGGGATAGCCGCCTGCACAAATGGTTTAACCAGTATGCAGGACAGGTTATACAGCCGAACGACTGGCTGCACTGGACAGGCAATGGTCAAAACTGGAATACCATGTGCGCTTCCTGCCATAGTACCAACCTGCAAAAAAACTATAACCCGGAAACAGACACTTATCATACCACATTTAATGAGATAAATGTAAGCTGTGAAAGCTGCCATGGTGCAGGTAAGTCGCATATCGATTATATCAATACGGATTATAAATCCGGTAATAAAATTGCCGGCTCACTGATTAAAATTGCCAGTGGTACGGAACAGATTGCACAGATTAATAACTGTGCACCCTGCCATGTGCGGGCGGCTTCTGTTTCGACGAATGCTTTTAACCCTACCGTACATTCCGGTGACCTGATGGAGGACCTGATTCCGGAAATACCGTCTATTGATCATTATTATGCTGATGGCCAGGTTAATGATGAAGACTATACCTATACATCTTTTACCGAAAGTAAAATGTTTACCCGGGGTGTAAAATGCAGTAACTGCCATAACCCGCATTCCGGCCATATTGTACTCACCGGTAATATGGTTTGCCTGCAATGCCATGCTAAAACTTATGATGCCCCCACCCATACTTTTCACCGGACGGGCAGCACAGGGGCGGAATGTAAAAACTGCCATATGCCTGGTAAGATTTATATGGGGAACGACCTGCGGTACGACCATACTTTCCGGGTGCCCAGGCCGGATTTATCCGTACAATACAGTACACCCAATGCCTGTAACAACTGCCATAAAAACCAAACAGCCAAATGGGCGGCAGATGCCGTAGTGAAATGGTATGGACCTGCACGTAAATACCATTTTGCTGAAGACCTGATTCCGGGCAGTAAAACGGATAACCAGGCAGAAGCTCATTTATTAAAACTGCTGGGAGATACTGCCGTTCCATCCATTATCCATGCTACGGCTGCACATTATTTAAATAATTTTTCTGATAATAAAAGTACAGGCGCTTTATTAAAATGCCTGCAAGATAAAGATGCACAGGTGCGCTACAGGGCCCTGAAAAGCCTGGCTAATTTTCCTGCGGCTATATGGTTGAATGTTGCAGGTAATCTATTATCTGATCCGGTTAAATCGGTACGGATTGCAGCAGCAGAACTCTATTGCAACCTGCCAAATGATCAGGTGCCGGCAGCCATTTATCCTGCATTCAGCAATGCAAAGCAGGAAATGGAGCATTATTTGTTTTATCAGGCCGATTTTGCCATTGGTAATGTAATGATTGGCGATTATTACCTGAAACAGAAAAATTATACAGGTGCAGAAAAGTTTTATATCCGTTCATTGAAAAAAGATACTACCCTGAATTATGTGCGGTTGAATTTATCGGCTGTATATAATGCCATGCAAAAAAATACAGAAGCACTGAATATTTTGCTCGAGGCAAAAAAAACAGATCCTAAAAACGACCGGATCTATTTTAACCTGGGTATGTTATATAATGAACTGAACAATAAAAAGGAAGCGGTCAATAGTTTTGAAAAAGCAATAGCACTGCATACGGCTAACCCGCGTGTATACTATAATTATGGCATACTAACTGAGCAGAAAGGAAACTTTTCTAAATCAGAAACTGCTTTCTTAAAAGGGTTGGCTATCAGTCCGGATGACAGCGGATTGAATTATGCCCTGGCTCTTTTGTATGTGCAGACCCACAGGAAGGAAAAAGCCTTGCAGCCGGTTACTATATTAAAGAGGATTGACCCGGATAATCCGGATTATCAGCAGTTATTCAGCATGTTTGGACAATAAGAAATTATCTTATAGCTTAGGTGGATGGTATACACATTTTTTTATCCAATATGTTCAGTAGACAAAACATAACCGATAAATACTACCCATTATCTACCACCAGTAAGTAATCCATATGCCGGAGGACTGACTTTTTTAATAAATGCACCGGTACCGATACAAAATAAAATAATGGTAAATGGTAATCCCATATAAAGCAGCAGACGGAAATTGGGAAAGGATTGCAGTAAAGGAAAGAGTAAGGCATTTACATAGAATAGTAAGGGAACATGCAGAGCATAAATGATAAAAGCATAGCTGGTCAGATTTCGAAACCCATGATATTGCATACATGCTTTTACTATTTTATCAGATCCAAACCAGCAGGCAATTAAAGCACTAACTACCACAATTTTGTGTAATAACAGTAAAACAGGATAGATTGAATTACCTAAATAGGGTTGCCCTGTAAATGCAAGCCAGGTTTTAAAACTGTTGATACATAAAAATGCTATCAGCCAGGGGATGGGTTGCAGCCATTTGTCGGGTGACTGGATATTTAATTTTTTTTTCTGTATCAGGATGCCCAGTGAGAAAAAAAGAAGCCCTTCTCCTTCCACCAATGGTGTACCCATGTTCATCAACCAAAAGAGTATAGCAAGCGGAAAGAATATTTTCTGTGCCTTTGGACTTGTAACACAATATAGAAGCCAGGGATAAGCTGCATTATAAACAAACAATACCAGCAGGAACCATAACTGGTAAGGAACAGGAAGAAGTATCCAGCGAACCAGCCATTCATTCCATTTGTACTGATGTAATAATAGCGTATTTGAATTTATTTGCAGTAAATGCGAGCCGGCAATCATCTGCTTGGTATATGGAAATAATTCCAGAATATAGGTGAACAATAGTCCGAATGCACTCCAGATCAGGTAAGGGACTATTAAAGTGCGGAACCTTTTAATGGTTCGTTGTTTGTATGGCCTGTCATCCTGCAAAGCATATAAATATCCTGAAATGAGAAACAATAAGGGAATAACAAAACGAGCCAGTCCATTGGCAATAAAATATTGAATAAAGCTGTTACATGTGAGAGGTTCACCGGGCACCGTCCAGGGTTGCAGGTAAGCATATTTTAAATTATAGGCATGTACCCATACCACCAACAACATGGAAACGAAATTCCAGTACCTGAATTTCAGGCTGATAAAGAAGGAAAGGGGAGTTGGCTGCATAAATGGCACATTAAAACTGTTGTAATATAATATTTATTCTAATTAATATTATGACTTTAACTGTCATTTAGTGTAAACCAGTCTGTTCCTCCCTTGTTGATATTAAAATACTTTTTATTATTACTTATAAGATCTTTTATAAGAATAAATTTTATCGCCTTTAGAATTAATAAAATTTACCTGTAAACTATCTCCAAATAATATCACTGATGAAAATGCAGGAACTGAGTTACTATATAAAGTCATTTTATTACTGCTGCTTGGCCTCGGCTCTCCACCGGCACCTGTTACAAAATAGTCAATTGGCTCATTCTGTTCTTTAAGGTGTTGAAGATCATGATCATGCCCGCTGAAATAAACCTGTGCGTGATATTTTTTAAGAATGGGTTTTATTTTTTCTATTAATTCTATCGTGTTTCCATGAACATGGCTGGCTGAATAAATAGGATGATGGCCAAATACCAGTTTCCATTGTTCCTTTGAATTTTTAAGTACTTCTTTCAGCCAGATTAATTGTTGAGCTGTATCCTGTTTAATGATATCTGGAAAACCTGGTTTGTTGTAATATTCTGTAACAAAAGGAGAAGTGTCCAGAAAGATAAACCTTGCTGATACAGAATCATTAATTTTTTTTGCAAATGTATAATAATGAGATTCCAGCCTCCAGCGCCTGCTTATTTTTGAGTAATCAATTTCAGCCTGTGTATTACCTTTATAATCATGATTGCCCAAAACAGGATACCAATCTACCTGTAATGAAATGTTTTTATAGATATTTTCATAATTACTGATCCATAAAGGGTCCTGGACAGATGCTACCCCTTGCACCTGAAAATTATCCCCGCAGGAAATAATAAATTTAGGTTCTGTTTTTTCAGCATATGCAGCCATCTGGTCGGCCACTTCCTGCTGAGATTTAAAACCATTCCACCCCCAGTCACTAATAATTAAAAAATTTAAAGCACCCTTGAAATCTTCCGTTTTTCCTTTTTTTACTGTAAAAGCGAATGTAAGTAAGATAATCAGGCAACTAATTGAGAGATAAGCTATTTTTTTAAATAGTTTCATGATATTCATTTTAAATAAAAAGGATTAGTTGACTAACCCTTTTTATTTCTATAATTTAATAATTAATGAAGGTTGCCTGTTCCATTAGATTGGTAACAGCCAATATCATTACCTGGCAATGTAATTTGAGTTGCTCCGAATGTAGCATCTACCGGTACTACTGCCAGTGGTGAGAAAGCAGCATTGGCTTTTGAAATGACAGGTGATGTTGCGGTTAAATGAAAATCATTGCCACTGGCATAGTTATACTGCTGATATTGGTAATTAGGCAATGTAAAATTTTTGAAAAGTGGGTTACCTGTACTTACAACTGTTGCACCACTATATGCGGCACCCAGTTTGTAACCTGCAGGCAGGTAACCTGATGGAAGTGGCAAATCAGTTGTTTGTGGATGTGTAACATCACCAACAGAGTAGAATTGATTTGCAACAGTTAATGAATCTCCATAGAAATAGGAATTTCCATAATTACTGTTGGAAGTATCCGCTGTATTTACTACACGGAGACCCACCCTGCAGTTTACAATCAGGTTATTATAAATGAATGCTTTAGCCTGCTTTTCCAGGTTAATAGAACCACCATGACCAGCCCAAGTTGACTGACGGTAGCCACAATCTATATAAGTATTATTATAGCAATGAACATTACACTGAATAGCAGTTGCTCCTGCATTGGATATTTTTGTGCCATTAGTTGCACCACCTATAAATAAATTATAAGCGATATCTCCAACTGTACCACTTTTCACATTCAATGACTCCCCTGTATTGCTTCCGGTTTTTTCGAATGTATTGCGCATTACACTTATTTTACCATCAGTTATATGAACTGCATCATCTGTAGATCCATAAATCCAGCTGTCTTCCATTACGAAAACTCCTTTTGGGTTTTGGAAAAATATTTCATAGGAAGCAGTATTGGCAGTAAGCCCGGAAACCGGAGCTGCAGCAAATGTTGCACCTGCAAATTCTACATGTGTCCATTTCATTACAAATAAAGCACAGGTGGTATCACAACTGATACCATACCAACCTCCCTGGAAAGCAGGATCACTTGTCAAGGCAGCTGCAATCGAAGGAAACGGACTATCCTGTTTGGTTGTGCCAGTTGTAATATAATTGGGCTTGGACTGTGTACCCAAAGAAATAAAAGTACCTTTTACAATAAAGTTATATTTACCATTCACCTTTACGGTAACACCTGATTGTAATAATAAAGTATCTCCTGCATTTACTGTAACATCTCCGCAGATATTATAAGTCTGGCCAGATAACATGGTTCCTTTAATAGAACCTGATAAACAGGTTGCAGAACTAACAGTTTGGCCAATCTGAATTTGTGGGGTTGATACAGAAACCGTATCTGATTTTTTACATGCCTGAAACAGGAATAATCCTGCTATTAAGGCAAATTTGATTTTTGTGAGCATTTTCATTTTAAGTTGATTTTTAGTTTTTTATTTTATAAATGGTATCTGATTCCTGCGAGATAAACCTGACCGAAATATTTTTTTTCTACCAGTATCCTGTCATTTCTTTTTGAAGCATCCGGCCATATATTTTGCTGGTAAACAGTTGGAGAATAATGCATTTCTATTATGTCTGGAGTATTCAGCAGATTGTTAAGTTTAACATATACTGCAAAATGCTTCCCTAATTTTTTTTCTCCTGAAAAATCAACAATAACTGTTCCCCTTTGCCAGTAATCCAGGCTTCCTTCCGGTGCTCCATATTGAGATAAGTAAACAATATGGTTTCCTGTATAAATAGTTGCCAACTGCAATTCCAAACCACTTTTAGGGTCTTTATACAATAAGGAAAGATTACCTATATGTGCTGCCTGGCCCTGAAGCGGCCGGTTTTTGGTAAAGTAGGTTACAGTGTCATTTCCATAGGATGACTTATAATAGTATTTATAACTGGTAGGAATATTTGAATGGGTGTAAGTATAATTGGCTGAAATCCCAATCTTATGGAAGTAATGAATATATACGAATTCAGCACCAAAATTTGTTGCAGTACCTACATTTTGCGGTTGAATAACGCTTTGGCTTGTTGCCGGCCTTTCGTAAACATATTCAATAGGATTTTCAATTCTTTTATAAAATGTACCCAATAATAATTGGTTGGATCCACCCGGGAATAATTCATACCTCAGATCCAGATTTTCTGCAGTAACATGTTTCAGTTGATAATTTCCCACTTCAGTATAATACTCTCCCGGAAATACATAGGGTACAATTTCGAAGAAACCCGGCCTGCTGATAGAACTGAAATAAGCTAAATGAAGGAATGATTTTTCTCCGGTTTTATACTTCACCTGAAAGCTGGGCAGCGGGTCTGTATAAGTTACTGTTCCTGTTTTGGCAAAGGTACTGGGGGGAACCTGGTATTGGTCATAAGACTGGTTTGTATTTTCAAATCTGATACCTGCAAGGATATTCCATTTATTATTAGGAATCCACCGTATTTCGCCATATCCAGCAAGAATATTTTCTGTGGAATTATACGAATTCAGGCTTTGCGGCGTACCTGCATTATTAATGGTAAAAGGAGCATTTTCTATATTAGTGAATGCTGTTCCGTTGATATAATCAAAATCGTATTGATTGTAGTAATTGGTTCGGTCTTTATGCCTGACCATGGCTCCAGCCCCTATATCAAATTTTTGTTCCTTTTTTTTGAACCTGTAATGTATATTGAGAAAGCCGGATATATCCTGGTCATTATTATGCTGCCATATTCTCTGTAACCCTCCTAAAAGAGGAACAGTTTCCGGAACTGCCGTATTTGAAACCGGATTCCAGACAAATATTTGCTGAGTAGTTAATTCAGCTCTGTCTGGGTTTTTTTGGCCCGCTTTTGCATATACCACGGACCAGTCTGTTAATATACTTTTACTGATGGAATGCTGCCCCTGTAAACTGGTATTAAAAACGGATTGAAAATTTGTTTTGGACCTTGACTGGTAAGATACCAAACCCAGCCCTGGTGCACTTCTGTTTGTTGAAGACGAGTCTGTAATTAATCTTGATTCAAAGGAATTCAGTTGCATAAAAACAGCATAAAGACTGATATGGTTATTTTTATTTACGATAAAGTCCATCTTTGCATGAAGGCCAATACGGTCTTCATGTGTTGAATAATTCCTTATTTGTTCATCTGTTATTTCTGGCTGGGTTCCATTCAGAACAGGATCAGGTTGAGGGCTCATTGAAAAAAATAAATCTTTACTGATCCGGTTTGTACTTTGAAAGGAACCACTTAGGATGATTCCCAGTTTCTGTTTCATAAAACGATTTCCGATCGTAAACCCTAATTGACCATCCGGGAGCGGGTGGTTGTTGGTAAATACCAGGTTGGCAGTAGAAAAATTGCTGTAAGCAGGTATATAATTTGCCCCATAAATTTCACCAGGCGATTTAGGGTTCACTGCATCATGACTATAATTTGTAAAAGGTTGATTTAATAATAGCTGCGCATAACCCAGTCCTGCCTGAATATTAACCATTTTATGTGATGGAGCATCTTTTAAAACCAGGTTCATTACGCCACCAATTGCATCCCCCTCCATATCCGGAGTGAGTGATTTGATTACTTCCAGCCTTTGTAACATTTCTGAAGGGAAAAGATCCATCGGTACATACCTGTTTTTGTCATCCGGACTGGGTATTTTAATTCCGTTAATCAGGGTATAATTGTAACGTTTATCCATACCCCTGATAACCGGATACCTTCCTTCACCATTTGAACCTCTGTCCACAATAATACCTGGCATCCTTCTAAGTATATTAGCAACTGTTATATCGGGCATCATCTGAATCTGATGACCAGATAAAATGTTCAAAACATTATCAGAAATTTTTTCCAATTGCCTGGCTCCAAAATCTGTAGCACCTGTATTTCTGCCAACCACCGTAACTTCCTGTAAAATTCTCGATTCAGGTTTTAAAAATATATCCAGTGTGAGTTGTGAAGAATTATTGCTGATGATTTCTTTTTGAGTATAATTATGGAAGGAAAGTATAGAAACAATAACTGTGTAATTACCTGTTGCAATATTCTTCAGTGTATAAGAGCCATCTAAACCACTGATTACAAATTTTCCTGTTTCCTTAATTGAAACTGTTGCCCCGGCAATACCTTCGCCGGTTTGGGCGTCCATAATTTTTCCTTTTATAATTGCAGCAAAACAATTTGAAAAAAATAATAACGGTAAAGCTATTAAAATGCAGATTTTATGTTTCATTCTGATTTCTTTGTAACGTGGGCAAAAGTATTTTCTGGGTAATGCCCGGGCAATAGTCAGATTTAACTTTCAGGCATAGTAAGAATGACTAGAGAGATATAATAAATAGATTTATAACAAGGTATACAGTATGAATAATTATAATTAGATGAATCGTTAATGATTCCTTAACCTGGCTGTTTTATGTATAAATAGCTGTGTTTAATTGAAATAACTTAACTATAAGTTTAAATACGGGTTCAGTTTTCGATTATACCTTTAAACGTTACAGAATAAAGTATGGAAATCAGTCCCAGAAAAATAATCATAGCAGATGATCATGCTGTTGTAAGAACAGGTTTGCAATTAATACTAGATGAGACGCATGATTTAGCTATTGTTGCAGAATCAAGAAATGGAGAAGAATTACTGGAGAAACTTACTTTATTTAATTATGACCTGGTAATTCTGGATATATCTATGCCGGGTAAAGATTCTTTAGATGTATTGATAGAAATAAAATCCACTTGGCCAGGATTACCCGTAGTTATTTTTAGCATGAATCCTGATGAATTATATGCTATCCGAATGATATCCAATGGTGCATCTGCATATATCAATAAAGAAACAAAACCAAAACAGATCATTGAAATATTAAGGACTGTATTATTGGGAAGAAAATATTTTTCACCATTGCATTCCGAGTTAATGTCAGAGATGGTTATTGATCCTGCAAAATTAAAATCATCTCCACATGCTTTACTAACTGATCGGGAATTTCAGATTTTTTCTATGCTGGCTACTGGTATACGGAAATCCGAAATAGCTGAAAAACTTTCAATCAGTATTCATACACTCAGTAATCACAGGAATAATATTATGAAGAAGATGAATATCTCCAGCAATTCTGAATTAACCCGTTATGCAATTCAACATGGCATTATCAAATAATCGTAAAATACTGTTGGCATCAATTGCAACTTTTATACTTCTTTCCATTCTTTTCTTGTATATTAAATTCAGTGCAGACAGCAGCCAAAAACATAAAAGCAATAACGGTAAAGAAACATTATTAATACAGTTGCTTCATCAGGCAGATTCAACTATAGGGAATGATCCGGATCAGACTGAAAAAAATACAAGTTTTGCATTAAACTTATCTGTTAGTGAAAAGCTCCCAAAATATACCATTCAGGCATTTTTAATTCTAGGAAGAATCAAACAAATTAAAGGAGATACTGATAGTGCACTCTACTTATTCAAAAAAGCAAAAAAGCTTGCTTCGGAAAAATCTTTTTTGCCCGAATTATGTGCAGCTAAAATAAAAATTGGTGAAATTATATATGACCATGGAAATTATGATTCCGCATATCTTTTTTTCCATGAAGTACAAGATATCGCAATTGTTAATCATCTGGAACCTGAACTGGCATATGCTTTATATTATATTGGCAAATACAATGAAACAAAGGGACATTTTGCAGCAGCAAAAAACTTTTATAACCAGGCTATTGATTTATGCAGAAAAAACAAAGATTACAGGCTGTTGGTACTGATTTTGCCCAGCAGGGGTAAAAATTTTATCAGTGAAGGCAAACTGAACCTTGCTTTACAATGTTACCAGGAAGCCTTTCAGTTAAGTAAACAGTTGAATGACCAGCTTTTATTTGCGGAAACATCCAGCCATTTAGGCAGCCTATACCTGCAGATGGACCAATTTGATAAAGCGCTTGAATTTGATAAAAAAGCCGTCTTGTTTCGATCCAATATGAAAAACCCAGAGGGTTTGGCAAAGTCTTATAATAATATTGGAAAAGCCTTTCATGAATTGAAGCAAAAAGACAGTGCTTTATTTTATTATGAAAACTCTCTTTCTTTATGTAAAAAAGCCGGTTATAAAAAAGGAATTGTAAAGGCATTGACCAATATTGGAAAATTATACCTTGAAGAAAATAATTTTAAAGATGCTTACTTTTATTTGGATACTTCATTTGTCATTTCTTTAGCTTCCGGTTATGATATCGGGATTGCAGAAGCAAGTCTAGGCCTGGCTAATTTGTATCAAAACACAGGTAAGGTATTAAAAGCGATTACTTATTATCAATTAAGCCTATCGAAAATCAGTAATACCAATTATGATGAAATGATGGAAAATATCTACAAAGGATTATTTGAATGTTATCAATCCACCGGAGATATCTCATCAGCCCTTAAATACCATATCCGGTTACTGGATACTGAAAAGAAGTTATTGAATGTTGAAAATAACCGTCAGTTGGCTATGTTGAATATTTCATATGATGTGGAAAGAAGAGAAAAAGATAACCAGGTATTAAGGGCTGATAATGAATTGAAAGAATTACTGATTAAAAGGAATTCCACTTTTATATGGCTGGTCATTGTTGCTTTAGTATTTACTATAGCATTATGCATTAGCATTTATAACCGTCTTTATGAGAAAAAAAAGGCCAATCAGTTACTGGAAGCTTTAAACCATAAAATTACAAATCAAAATTCTGAATTAGAATTGTTAAACAAAGAGCTGGAGAATTCGAACAGGGAAAAGGATAAACTATTTTCAATTATTTCTCACGAGTTACGCAATCCATTATATTGGTTCCAGAATCTTTCTGAGGTTTTGTCAAAAAAGTTTAAAGAAATGCCTGCTGAAAAAGTGCAGAAAAGTTTATCAGCATTAGATGAATCTGCAAAAAATGCTTTTCATTTAATGGACAACCTTTTACAATGGTCCCGTTCTAAACTGAACCGTATACATCCTAAAAAGTCAGTCTTAAACCTTCGGGAGCTGATAACAGATGCATGTGACATGTACAGTACCATTCTGTCCTATAAAGAAATTATTTTTTATAACAATATAAAAGACTCTGTCAGTATATATGCAGATGCTGACTTATTTTGCTGTGTTATCAGGAACCTCATTTCAAATTCTGTTAAATATACACCTAGCGGAGGAAGCCTCAGTATAGATTATACAGACAATGGAGAAATTGTTACTGTTATTGTGCAGGATTCCGGAACCGGTATATGCGGGCCTGAGCCGGATCATGTTTTTTCAGAAGACATATTATCCATGCCGGGTTTAATGCAGGAGAAAGGTTCAGGACTGGGATTAAAACTTTGTAAGGAATTTGTTGAAATGAATGGAGGAAAAATATGGGTGGAGCGTTCTGATAATAAGGGAACCTGTTTCTCTTTTACGGTCCCGGTTCATTCCGGTTTGAATGTGTATGAGCCTACCCTGAAGGTTCAGGATCTGGAATCTTAAAACACGAATAGCCAGTTATAGGTTTTAGTAGTAACTTGAAAGCATATTCAATTTAAATATGCAATTGATCGTAGTACTTATACTAATTGGTTTGTTTGGTACAGTAATTTATTTGGTATTTAAAGCAAAGCCAAAACCCTTGCCATTACCTGAAATTCCGGTAGTAAAAAAGACATTGGCAGAGCAGGTGGCATTTTATCAGGGATTGAATGATGCA